>Ga0318567_10000427_pt1 | contig 17718 bp, 16 predicted proteins | sample GRESIP088b5f20_FD_203691 | JGI IMG/M metagenome (GOLD analysis project Ga0318567, IMG submission 203691) | Tropical soil microbial communities from Luquillo Experimental Forest, Puerto Rico - GRE.SIPMG.088b5f20 | ecosystem: Environmental > Terrestrial > Soil > Tropical forest > Bulk soil...
GATCGTGAACGTGCCCGGCGAGAACAGCCCGTCCGTGCCGAAGATCACGGCCTTCTTGTGCTCCTGGGCCAGGTCCTTGCCGAACTGCTGGGCGTTGGCCGCGACCTGCCAGGGCAGCACCACGACCGTCGTGTCGGGCGTGACCTTGGCCACCAGCGAGGAGAAGTCGGTGGTCTTCTGCGAGACCGACTCGTGGTCGACCTTGATCCCGGCCGCGCTGAAGATCGGGACCATCGCGGACACCAGGCCGGTCGAGTAGGCCTCCTGGTCATCGACGATCATCAGGGCCTTCGGGTGCAGGGTGTTCACGATGTAGTTCGCGTCCTGCGGTCCCTGCACGCTGTCCTTGGACACGCTCCGGAAGAACGTCGGGTACTTGCCCGTCGTGAGCGAGGCGTTAGTCGCCGACCCGGAGATGAACGCCAGCCCCGCCCGGTCCATCAGCGGCCCGACCGCCTCGACCTCCTGGCTGCCCGCCGGGCCGACCACCGCCACGATCTTGTTGTTCGAGGTGAACTGCTGGGTGACGGTCGTCGCCATCGCGGGATTCAGCTGGGTGTCGCCCTGGACGAGCGTGATCCTCGTCTTGTTGGCCAGGTTGTCGGTGATCATCGCGAGCTGCGCGAAGTGCAGCTGCTCCTGTCCGAGCGGAGCCACCGGGCCGGTGATCGGCGCCTCCAGGCCGATCGAGGCGACACACGCCTTGGTGGTGCCGCTGGCGCTGCCGCCGCCGGTGGTACTGCTGCTGCTGCCGCAGCCAGCCGCCACGAGCGCACCGAGCGCCGCCGCGGCGATGATCGCGCTTCTCTTCATGGATACGCCCTCCCTTTCTTTCTCTGATGTGTCACTGTTGCTTCCCCACCGGGCGAGCCGACGGCCGGAATCCGCGATCGTCAGCCGCCGGCCACGCTCGCCTCGAGCGTCATCTCGATGCCGGCCAGGGCGCGCCCGACCGTGCAGTTCTTGGCCCGCTCGGCCAGGTCACGGAAGGCAGCCTGGTCCACCCCGGGAACGTCGCCGACCGTGCGCAACTCGATGCGGGTGATGTCGAAGCCGGCGCCGACCTGGGCGAGCGTCACCCGCGCGGTGGTGCGCAGGTCCCGCGCCGGGTGGCCGGCCTCGCCCAGCAGGCTCGCGAGCGACATCGTGAAGCAGGCGGCCTCGGCCGCGCCGAGCAGTTCCTCGGGGTTAGCCGCCCGCTCGCCCTCTTCGACCCGGGCGCGCAACGAGTACGGCCCGTCGAAGGCACCGCTGCCGAGCGATATCCGGCCACCGCCCTCCGGCACGCTGCCCTGCCAGCTCGCCTGGGCGCTGCGGACGATGCGGAAACTCAAGACGCTCTCCCCCATGCTGCCCGGTCGGATTTTGGGCTGAATCAAACCATGCGCTGCAGGCCCGGGCAAGGGAAGGGTTTTTGAGATCCGCCTGGCAGTTGTGATTCGATCGCAATCTGGGCCCCGTGAGAGAGGAAGCTGCCGATGACCGAAACCATCCGCCCGGCCATCGACGTCGCCGCGGTCCGGGACCGCTTCTCGTCCCTGCGGGGCGACTTCGCGTTCCTCGACGCCCCGGGCGGCTCGCAGGTGCCCGACGAGGTCGGCGAGGCGATCGCGCGGGCGCTGCGCGAGGCCAGCGCCAACCTCGGCGCGGGCTACGCGACGAGCGTGCGCGTCGGCGAGATCCTCGCGGAAGCCGAGCAGAACGCGGCGCGGTTCCTCGGCTGCCAGCCCCATGAGGTGATCTTCGGCGCGAACATGACCACGCTGAACTTCATGCTGTCGCGGACCGCGGGCCGCGGCTTCCGCCCGGGCGACGAGATCCTGGTCTCCTCGCTGGATCACGACGGCGGCGTGGCGCCCTGGCTGGAGCTGGCGCACGACGCCGGCCTGGTCGTCCGGCACGTCGAGCTCAACGACGACACCACGCTCGACTTCGACGACCTCCAGCGCAAGCTCGGGCCCCGCACGCGGGTGGTCGCGTTCGCGTGGGCGTCCAACGCGATCGGCACGATCGTGGACGCCCGGCGGGTCTGCCACCTCGCGCACGACTTCGGCGCGCTGGCCTGGATCGACGCCGTCCACTACGCGGCGCACGAGCCGATCGACGTCAGCCAGGTCGGCGCCGACGTGCTGATCTGCTCGCCGTACAAGTTCTGCGGCCCGCACCTCGGCGTGGCCTACGGGGGGGCCGAGGTGATCGAGCGCTGGCGCCCGTACAAGGCGCGGCCCGCGCCCACCAGCCCGCTCGGCCGCAGGTTCGAGACCGGCACGCTCCCCTACGAGCTGCTCGCGGGGTTCAACGCGGCGATCGGCTACCTGGACTCGGTCGGGGGCTTCCCGGCGATCGTCCCCTACGAGCGCTCGCTGGGCCAGCGGTTCCTGGACGGCATCTCCGACGCGGTCACCGTGTACGGGCTGCCGGGGATGGATGGCCGGGTGCCGACGTTCCTCATCAACGTCGACGGCGTGCCGGCGGAGGAGGTGGCGGCCCGGCTGGCCGCGGACCGGATCGGGGTCTGGGCGCACGACTCGTGGTATTCGCTGGACCTGTACCCGCGCCTGGGCTACGCCGGCAAGTCGGTGCGGGTCGGCTTTATCCACTACAACACCGAGGACGAGGTGGACCGGCTCGTCGAGGCCCTGGAGGGGATGCGCGGGACCTGACCGGGCGCGGAAGGCCGGGCCAGCCCGCCGGCGGGCGCTGAGGTCCGCCGGCCCGGAAACGGCCAGCCAGCCCGCCAGCGGGCGCCGGGCCCGCAGCCGCGGGCCGGCCGGCTACCCGTCCGCGCCGTTCAGGATCTCCCCGAGCTTGCTCAGGTTGATATTGCCGCCCGAGACCACGCACACGATCTTCCCGGTCCCGGCCCGGCCGGCCAGGGCCGCGGCGGGCGCGAGCGCGCCCGCTCCCTCGGCGATGACCCGGGCTCGTTCGGCCAGCGTGCGCACGGCGGCGGCGACCTCGCCGACTTCGATCGCCAGGGCCTGGTCGACCAGCGGCGCGACCAGCGGCCACATGCTGTCCAGCACGCGGCGGCTGCCGGAGCCGTCGACGAACGAGGCGCGGTAGTCCACGTCGGCCGGGTGCCCGGCGGCGAGCGCCGCGGCCAGCGCCGCGGCGGTGGCCGGCTCCGCGGTGATGATCTTCGTGGCCGGCCGCAGCGCCCGGATCGCGCTGGCGATGCCGACGGTCAGCCCGCCTCCGCCGTAGGGGATCACGACCGCGTCCGGGTCCGGCAGGTCCTCGAGGATCTCCAGCCCGATCGTCCCGTTTCCCGCCATCACCCCGGGGTCCTGGACCGGGTGCACGAACAGCCCCTCGGTCCCGTCGACGTGACCGGTGATGATCACGTTCCACCAGTCGTCGTACGGCAGCTTCAGCACCCGCCCGCCGAGGCGCTCGATCGCCGCCAGCTTCGCCTCGGGCGCGTGTTCGGGCACCGCGATCGTGGCCGGGACGCCGAGCTCGCGGGCGGCCCACGCCACCCCCTGGGCCATGTTCCCGGCGCTGGCGGTGACCAGGCCCCGGGCCCGCTCGGCCGCCGGGGCGAGCAGGACCGCGTTGGTCGCGCCCCGGATCTTGAACGAGTTGATCGGCTGAAGGTTCTCCAGCTTGAGGTAGATCTCGGCCGGGGCATCCTCGACCGGCAGGCGCACCAGCGGCGTCCGGATGGCCGTGCCCCTGATCCGCTCCCGCGCCGCCTCGATCGCCGCTAGGTCGGTCAAAGCTCCACCTCCGTGCCAAGGCCGCGCGCCGTGGCCGCCGCCACCGCGGTCTCGGCCGCCGCGAGATCCTCGATGGCCAGGCCCAGCGACCGGAACAGGGTCAGCTCGGCCGGGTCACGGCGCCCGGCGGCCGTGCCCGCGAGCACCTCGCCGAGCTCGGCGCGGACGTGCTCCTCGCCAGTGATCTTGCCTTCGGTTACCGCGAGCCGGAACTCGCCGGCCTCGTGGCGCAGCGACTCACGGCTGTCGCAGAACAGCGCGCTCGCGGCCACGGTGTCAGTGTCGAGTTCGCGCGCCTGCGGCGTGCTGGCGCCGACCGCGCTGACGTGGGCCCCGGGCTTGAGCCAGGCGCGGCGGAGCACCGGCTCCCGCGCGCTGGTCACGGTCACCACCACATCAGCCCCGCGGACCGCCTCCTGCGCGCTGGGGGCGGTGCTCAGCTCCCCGCGCGGCGCCCCGGCCCGCCCGGCCATCTCCTGGACCACCGCCTGGGCGTGCGCCCGGGTCGGCGCGTAGACGCGCACCTGCTCGAACTCGCGCACCCCGGCCAGGGCCCGCAGATGGGCCCGCGCCTGCGTCCCGGCGCCGAGCACGGCGAGCGTCCGCGCGTCGTCGCGGGCCAGGACCGCGGTCGCGACCGCGGTGACCGCGGCGGTGCGGACGGCGGTGACCGCGGAAGCGTCGAGGATCGCGGTCGGCACGCCGCTCTCGCCGTCGAACAGCGTGACCAGTCCCTGGTGCGCGTCGAGGCCGCGCCCGGGGTTGCCGGGCATGATGCACACCGCCTTGAGCGCGAACGCCGCGGCGCCGCCGGGCCGCCCGCGCCAGCCGGGCATCAGTCCCATGAAGCCCGCCGCGTCCGGTGGCATCATCACCGACCGCAGCGGCATGAAGGTCTCACCCCGGGCGTGCCCGGCGAGCACCGCGGCCATCGCCTCGGCGCAGGCCTCGGGCAAGAGCGCGGCCAGCACATCGCGGTGGCTGAGGACGAGCACGCGCATCAGGAGACCACCCTTCCCACCTCGGCCCGCTCCGCCGTGGTGAGCGGATGGCTAAGGGCTTCGCCGACGGGCGCCAGGTGCTCCGGGCGGCCGGGGCCGACCACGACCTGGGTCACCCGCTCGTCGGCGAGCAGCCAGGCGAGCGCGAGGCCGGCCAGGGAGATGCCCCGGGCCGAGGCCATGGCCTGGAGCCGGTCCAGCGCGTCGAACGTCTGGCCGGTGACGAGCGCGCGATACGGCTCGGGCCGCTGAGTCATCCGCGACCCAACCGGGAACGGCTCGCCACGGCAGTACTTGCCGGTGAGCCAGCCGCCGGCCAGCGGGCTGAAGGCCAGGTAGGCGACCTCTTCCCGCGCGCAGATCGGGAGGACTTCCCGTTCGTCGCCGCGCTCCAGCAGCGAGCAGCTGTTCTGGATCGCCTGCGGCGTGCCGGCCGCCAGCGCGGCGGCCAGCTGGGGGGCGTCGAAGTTGCTGACCCCGTAGGCCAGGATCGTGCCCTCGGCCTGGGCCTCATCCAGGGCGCCGAGCGACTCGGGCAGCGGCACCTCCGGGTCGAACTCGTGGGCGAGATACAGCTCGACGTGGCCGACCCCGAGCCGGTCCAGGCTGGCCGATAGCTGCCGGCGGATCCGCTCCGGTCGCAGGCCGTGGTCTCCCCCGGCCCGCACCGGGTTGTAGGTCTTGGTCGTCAGCCGGGGGCGGATCCCGCGCGAGGAGATCCAGCGGCCGATCGACAGCTCGCTGCGGCCGCCCCCGTAGGCGTCGGCGGTGTCGAAATGGGTGATGCCGAGCTCCCAGGCCGCATCCATCAGCGCGAGCGCCTGGTCCTCGCTCAGCCCCCGGCCAAAGAACTCCGGCGCGGAGCCGACGCCGCCGAAGTTGCCGCAGCCCAGCGCGATCCGGGAGATCGTCAGGCCCGAGCGGCCGAGAGACCGCTGGGCGGGGAGCGTCCCGCTCATCGGCTAGGCCCGGCACGGGGGATCATCTGAGATATTCAACCAAACCCGGGCCCGCCCGGCGCGGGCCGGCCCCGGGGCTCAGCGTGGTCGGAGCGGCCCATGAGTCCCTCCCCCTCACGGGCCGCTCCGGGCTTTCGTTCTGGCCGGCCTGGCCGGCCCGGCGCCGGGCCTCAGGCCACGGTTTCCCGGCGGTGGCCGCCCGCCAGTTCCTCCAGCGCGTCCTGGTCGAACTGGCTGGCGTCGGCCGAGGCGACCCGGCAGGCGGTGACGGCGGTCAGCGTCGAGGTCCTGGCCCCGCCTTCGAGGTGGGCCCGCTCGCCGAGCAGCGCGCCGGGGCCGGACTCGGCCAGCCGCTCGCCGTCGCGCTCGACCCGCACCACCCCGTCCAGGATCAGGTAAACATCGCTGCCGGGCTCACCCTGGCGCACCAGCACCGTGCCGGGCTTGATGCGGCGGATCCGCGGCTTGGCGCCGCCGCGCATCAGCTGGGTCGACAGCGCCCGCTCCAGCGCGGTTTCCACCGTGGTCACCAGGGCCGGTGAGTCCTGCGCGGCCAGGGCGGTGGCCAGCCTCTTCGCCTTCGGCCTACCTTCCGCCGCGCCCAGATGCCAGCACCCCCGCCGGGCCCGCGCTAACCCCAGTCAGGACTCGTCGGGCAGCGCGAACGAGCCGTACGTCACGGGCCCGGCCGGCTGGTAGGTGGCGATGATGACGCCGGTGCTGGTGGTCGTGGCGCCGGTCAGCCGCAGCGCGGCCGCCCTCGCGCCGTCGCGGAACAGCTTCTTGCCGGAGCCGACGTGCACCGGGAAGAACAGCAGCCGGTACTCGTCGATCAGGTCGTGCTCGATGAGCGTCTGGGCCAGGCCGCCGCTGCCGTGCACCTGCAGCTCGTTTCCCGGCTGCTCCTTGAGCTTCGCTGTCTCGGCCGCGACGTCGCCGCCGAGCAGCACCGAGTTGTGCCAGTCGGCGGAGGGCAGCGTGGTCGAGGCGACGTACTTCGGCAGCGCGTTGAGCTTGCTGGCGACCGGGTTGTCGGGGTCGGTGACCCGCGGCCAGTAGCCGCTGAAGATCTCGTAGGTCTGGCGGCCGAGCAGGAACGCGCTGGCGTTGGCGAACCAGCCGGCTATGGCCGCGCCGAAGTCCTCGTCGCCGTAGGGGAACGACCAGCCGCCGTGGGGGAAGCCGCCGTCGGGGTCCTCGTCCGGCCCGCCGGGCGCCTGCATGACGCCGTCGAGGGTCAGGAAGGTGTGCAGGGTCAGCCGCATTATCGTCTCCTTCGCTTGCGCGATTCCTGTGCCATGTAGACGGTCCGGATGCGCCATACTCATCGGGCTGACCGCAAACCCGCGTGTTCCCCTGGTCGTTGCTTGCTGATAATAAATGGGCCCGGCCGGGTCCACCGTGCGCCTGCATGCCGTCTGGCCTGGGCGAGGAAGGATCGTCGCAGACTGTAGTGAACAGATCACCGATTATCAAGCTTGGCGTGTGCGCGGCCGTCGTGGCCGCCGTGGTTCTCGCGGGCGGCTGCTCGGCGGGCCAGCCGTCATCGGCCGGGCTGCCGCCCGCCCCGCCGCCCGGGCCGCCCTCCACGGTGCAGCACTGGGGATCCTTCTTCGGGGCCGGCCGGGGCGTGAACTGGGACCTGGCGAAGGCGCCGGTCGCCGTGCGGCTGCCGGGGACCGTCACCGAGGTCGGCACGTCGAACTCGACCGACTACGCGCTGCTGGCCAACGGGAGCCTGTACGCCTGGGGCCTGGGCGCCCAGGGCGAGCTGGGTGACGGCCGCACGGCGAACTCCTTCACCGAGCCGGTGCGGGTGCGCTTCCCCGCGGGCGTGCGGATCGCGTCGATACCCGTCGACGCGATGCCCTACAACACAGGCCTGGCCGTCGACACCAAGGGCCGCGCCTGGGGCTGGGGCCTTAACGGCGGGGGCGAGCTCTGCCTGGGGAACACCCGGGCCTACTCCACTCCTGTCATGCTCCCGCTGTCCCACGTGACCGCGCTGGCCGGGGCGAGCCATCACGCGGTGTACGAGGCGCACGGCACCGTCTACGCCTGCGGCCAGAACGTCGCCGGCGACCTGGGCGACGGCAGCAGGCGCAGCAGCACCAGGCCGGTGCGGGTGGCCGGGCTCAGCGGCACGCCCGTCACCGAACTGGTGGCGTCGTTCGCGAACTCCGGGGCGCTGCTGGCCGACGGGGAGTACCTCGACTGGGGTTACGACGCCAACGGCCAGCTCGGCGGGGGGCACGCCGGCCGGGCCTCCGACGTCCCGGTCCTGGTGCAGCTCCCCTACCCGGTGCGGCAGGTCGCCGAGGGCGGCTCGATCTGGAACAACGGGCAGACGATCGTAATGCTGTCCGATGGGTCGCTGTGGGCCTGGGGCGCCGACGGCGCCGGCCAGCTGGGCGACGGGACCACGGTCTCGCGGGCGTCCCCGGTGCGCATCCACCCGCCCTCCGGCGTCACCTACCAGAGCCTGGCTACCGGGTCGGCCACCACGTACGCCGTGTCGACGACCGGGGAGGTCTACGCGTGGGGCACCAGCTTCGTCGGCCAGGTCGGCAACGGGCTCACCGGCGTGACCCGGACGCCCGTCGTGGTCGCTTCCGGGGCCACCATGATCTCCTCGACCGCGAACAACGTGGCCATCGCGATCCCGAACGCGCCGTGACGCCCGGCTCGCGGGGCTGATGGCAGGTGCAGAAGGCCAGACCTACCACCGGTCTGCCATGCAGTCGAGCGCGCCACCGGGATGCTTGTCCCGCCAGTTGATGATGAACGCTCCCACGCTAACGATCAAAATACCCAGGTAGATGAGAAAGCCGCCGAGGATAAGCGGGGGGAACGAGGGGTTATCGCCGCCGTGCGGGGACAGGAACAACTCGTACGCCCACGCGCCTCCATACAGCACAGTGGCCACCGCGATCCACCGGCCAGGCCGCAGAACCTTCGGCTCGCCCTGAGCGCGGGCAGGCTCGGGCGGCTTTGCTGAGGTCAGCCCGGCGGGGAGGTCGGCGGTGAGCGCGGCCAGGTCCGCAGAGGTCCGCGACGCCAACGCCTGGCCCACCCGCAGGTCAAATTCGTCCTTGGCCAGCATGCCCTGCACGAACGCGGCCTTGAGCGTGCCGATCACCTGCTCGCGGTCGGCGTGCGACGCCCGCAGGTGACCAGGGCCTGCCCTGCCTGCTGCTATCTCGTCTCCCGGCCCTGCCATCACCGGCACCTCCCCCGAGAATGACGCGCGGAAAGCGTACCGCGGGTGCCTTGAGCTGGCCATCCTCCGACCTTCGGTCAGGCCCAACCGTTGAAGATGGTTAGCCGGGGCCGGCCAGGTTGCGCAGCAGCAGCGTCTCGGCCAGGCACGCCCGCTCGAACACGGCCAGGTCCAGGCTCTCGTTCGGGCCGTGCGCCCGGGTGCCCGGGTCCTCGACCCCGGTGATGAGCATCTCGGCGCCGGGAGCAAACCTGGCGAACGCGGTGACGAACGCGAGGGAACCGCCGACGCCGATGTCCACGGCCGGCGTCCCCCACGCCTCGGCCAGCGCCGCGTGGGCGGCCCGGTAGGCCGGTCCCCCGGCCCGCAGCGCGTACGGGGCCACCGTCCCCCCGGGCTGCACCGTCACCCGCACGCCCCACGGCGCGTGCGACTCGAGGTGCGTCACGAGCGCCGCCCGGGCCCTGGTTGCGTCGTCGCCGGGGGCTACCCGCAGGCTCACCGTCGCGCGGGCGGCCGGGAGGAGCGTGTTGGACGCCTCGCTGACCGGCGTGGCGTCGAGGCCGATGACCGCGACCGCCGGGCGCGCCCAGAGCCGCCCAGTGAGGCTGCCGGTGCCGATCAGCCGCACCCCGTCCAGCAGCCCGGCCTGCGCCCGCAGCTGCTCCTCGGTCAGGTCGAGCGGGTCCGCCGTGCCGCGGGCCAGGCCCGCGACCGCCACGTCGCCGCGCTCGTCGTGCAGGGTGGCCAGCAGCCGGCACAGGGCGGTCAGCGCGTCCGGGACCGGGCCGCCGTACATTCCGCTGTGCACCCCGTGGCGCAGGGCCCGCACCTGCACGGTGACGTTGGCTCCCCCGCGCAGCGACGTCGTCAGCGACGGCACCTCGGCGGTCCAGTTCGCCGAGTCGGCGAGCACCACCACATCGGCGCCGATCCGGTCCCGGTAGGCCGCCAGGAAGCGCGGGAGCGACGGCGAGCCCACCTCCTCCTCGCCCTCGACGAGCACGGTCACCCCGACGGGGAGCCGGTCGCCGTGCGCGCGCAGTGCGGCCAGGTGCACCGCGATGCCCGCCTTGTCGTCGGCGGCGCCGCGCCCGTACAGCCGCCCGTCGCGCACCTGCGGTTCGAACGGGTCGCTGTCCCACGCCGCGCGGTCGCCCGCGGGCTGCACGTCGTGGTGGGCGTACAGCAGCACCGTGGGGGCGCCGGGCGGGCCCGGCCGCCGTCCCAGCACGGCCGGCTGGCCGCCCTCGACGGTGAGCACCTCGACCTCGGGCAGCCCGGCCCGGCGCAGCAGGCCGGCCACTTCGCCGGCGCTGGCCCGCAGGTGGGCCGCGGCGGCCGGGTCCGCCGACACCGACGGGATCCGCACCAGCCGCTCCAGGTCGGAGCGAACCGACGGCAGGACCCGCCGGACCGCCGACGCGAGCGGCTCGCTCCCCAGCCGATCCGGGCTCATGTACCCGGACGCTACCGGGAAGCCGCCCGGACCTGGCCCCGCGGCCCGGTTCAGCCTGCGTGCAGCTGGAGATCCCCGGCGAACCGTTGCGTCATCTCTATGGTCTTCGACAGCTCGCGGTGGCGGACGATCACCAGGCCGTCGCCGATGATGCTGGCCCGCCAGTCGCGCCGCGGCGCGCCGACCGGAAGCAGGTCGAGCGCGGCCACGTGCTCGCCGTACTCGGCCAGCAGGCGGTCCAGGCCCTCGTGGCGCGTTATCCGGCCGGCGCCCTGGGCGCGCTTGAAGATGCCGGCGGCGTTGTAGCGGCGCTCGACCGGCTCCGCGATCCGCCCGGTCGTGACGGCCTGTGCCCAGGCCAGGAACAGGTCGGCGTCGGTGGCGTAGTTCATGATGTCGACCATCCGGCCGCCGGGCGGCCGGGCACCGATCTCGCCGAACACCGCCTCGCCGTCGGCCTTGCGGTACCACTCCATGTGGGTGAACCCGTCGCGGAACCCGAGCGCCGCCACCGCCGCCGTGCCCAGCGCCCGGCCCGCGGCCAGGTCCGGCATGTCGAGCACGCGCAGCGCCACGGTCACCGGGCTGATCCACTCGTGCTGCTTCATGACCAGCGGGCGCGGGCGGTACCAGCAGATGTTCTCGAACAGGATCTGCCCGCCCGCGCAGATCGTGTCGTAGGTGAACTCCTCCCCGTTGATGAACTCCTCGACGCTGACCCGCGGCACGTGCCGGACCATCGGCAGGATCGCGTCGAGGTCGGCGGCCGAGTCGGCCCGGTAGGTGTCGGACGCGCCGGCGCCGTCGACCGGCTTGACGATGAGCGGGAAGCCCAGGCGCTCCGCGGCGGCCCACACGCCCGCGACCGTGCCCGTGCTCTCGTGCCTTGGCGTGCGCAGGCCCACGGCGTCCAGGCGCTGCTTCATCAGTTCCTTGTCCCGGAACGGCTCGGTCTGCTCCGCCGTGAGCCCGGGCAGGCCGAGCTCCTCGCGCAGCCGCGCGGCGAGCATCATGTACGGCTCCCACAGGCACTCCACCCGGTCGATGCGCACCTGCCGGGCCAGCTCGCGGACGACGCCGGCGACCGCGTCCCCGGCGGCCAGCGAGCCGACCGGCACGTAGTGCGCGAGCGCGTCCCGCGCCACGGCCGGAACGGACCCCACCGGCTGGTCACCCACGCCGATGACCGACGCCCCGGAGGCCGCGAGCCCGCGGGCGAAGTACGCCATCTCGGCCGGGTAGCCGGGAGAGATCATGATGACGTTCATCGCGGTCAGCCGAGGTCGACCCGTACGCCGGTGATGAGCTGCCACAACGCGTCGGCGACCACGGCCGTGTCCGGGTGCCGGACGATAACGTAGCCGTCGCCCTCGTAGCTGCCCGAGGACACCTGGCCCGGCTCCGGGAGACGCGACTCGACCACCAGGGAACGCACCTCGGCGGGCAGCTCGCCGAGGCCGCGGACCGCCTGGACCCGCCCCACTCCCTGGCCGCGCAGGTACACCGTGCCCGCGGACCAGCGGCGCTCGGGCGGCGCGAAGCTGCCCAGCACCATGAGCTGCGCCCACGACCGGTAAAAGTCGAAGTCGTGGGCGTAATTCAGCATCGAGGTGATCTGGGCGCCGGCCGGCCGCGCCGCCACCTCGGAGACCGCGACCGAGCCGTCGGGACGGCGGAACCACTCCATGTGGGTGAACCCCGTCTGCAGCCCGAGGGCCCGCAAGGCCGCCGGCGCGACCGCGCGGATGTCGTCGTACTCGCGCCCGGTTATGTCGCGCGGCAGCAGCACCCGCCACTGGATCCACGGGTTGCGCAGCACCTCCAGCGGGGTGGGCTGGTAGGCCGAGATCGAGTCCCAGGCGATCTGCCCGTCGGTCATCACGCTGTCGTATGAGCCCTCGTCGCCGGTGAGGAACTCCTCGATCAGCGCCGGCCGGCCCGGCCCCGGCGGAGCGGCGTCCAGCCATACCCGCAGGTCCCCGGCGTCGTCAAGGCGGAACGTGCTTTTCGCCCCCGCCCCGGCGGGCGGCTTGACCACCAGCGGGAACCCGGCCTCGGCGGCGAACCCGGCCGCCGCGTCCGCGGACTCGGCCAGCCGGTACCGCGCGCACGGCACCCCCGCGGCGCGCAGCACCGACTTCATCTGCGCCTTGTCGCGGAAGTTGCGCGCGGTGGCCGCGTCCATGCCGGGGATGCCCAGGTGCTCGCGGACCTGCGCCAGCGGCACCTGCAACTGCTCGAGCACGGCCAGCAGCCGCTGGACCGTTCCGATGTGCCCGCCCAGGCCCTCGACGGCGGCGGCGATCTGCCCGGCGTCGAGCGGGTCATCGATCCGCCAGTGCCCGGCCAGCCCGCGGCGCAGCTCATCGGGCAGCCGCTCGGCCGGCTCGCAGGTGATCAGGGCCAGCTCGACCCCCGGCAGACTCGCCGCGGCGTCAACGAAGCGCCCCGTCGCCTCGAGCACATACGGCGCGACGAAGGCGGCGACCACCATGCCAGGGACCCTACACTCTCTTGTCCCGCTCGCCTCCGGGGCGCCCGGAGGCGTTGCCTTCCCTCCTCGCTCGGGCGCTCGTTCCTCGCTTCTCGCTCGTCAGTCCAGGCACCGCCGCGCCCCTTTGGCTCGCGGGACGCTTCTCGGTACAGGCAGCGCCGCGCCCCTTTGGCTCGTCGGAATGCGGCGCGGTTTAGCATTCGGTCATGAACGTGGTCTTCGTCGAGCCGTTCTTCCCGTCCAACCAGCGTCACTTCCCCCGCGCGCTGGCCGAGGCCGGCGCGACCGTGATCGGTATCGGCGAGTACCCCGCGGATGCTATGGACGACCAGCTGAAAAGCTGGATGTACCACTACGAGCGGGTACCGTCGGTGGTTGACGTGGAGGCGATGACCCGCGCGGTCCGCTGGGTGCAGGACAAGCTGTGGGTGGACCGGCTCGAGGCCACGATCGAGGCGCACATCCTGCCCACGGCCCAGGTGCGGGAGGCCTGCACGATCCCGGGCACGTCCGTGCGGACGGCCTGGCTGTGCCGGGACAAGCCCTCGATGAAGCAGGTGCTGCGCGAGGCCGGCGTGCCGACGGCGGCGTCCGCCGCGGCGAGCAGCGCCGCCGAGGTGCTCGCGTTCGCCGACCAGGTCGGCTACCCGCTGATCCTCAAGCCGCGCAGCGGCGCCGGCGCGCTGGACACGATGCGGGCCGACGACGCCGCCGGCCTCGAGCATGCCCTGGGCGTCTTCGGCGGCCAGGGCGCCGAGTCGATCGCCGTGGAGGAGTTCGTCGAGGGCCACGAGGGCTTCTACGACACCATCGCGGTCAACGGGCAGGTCGCGGCCGACTTCGCGTCGCACTACTACCCGAACGTGCTCGACGCGATGCGGACCCGGTGGATCTCGCCCGAGTTCATCGCCACCAACCGGATCGACACCGCGCCGGAGTACGGCGAGCTGCGCGAGATGGGGCGGCGGGTCATCACCGCGCTCGGGATCGGGACGTCCGCGACGCACATGGAGTGGTTCTTCGGCCCGAAGGGGCTGAAGTTCTCCGAGATCGGCTGCCGGCCGCCCGGCGTCGGAGCCTGGGACCTGTACACCGCGGGCAACGACATGGACGTCTACCGGGAGTGGGCGAACGCGATCGTGCACGGCCAGACCAGCGCGGCGCCGTCGCGCCAGTACGCCGCGGGGATGGTGGCGCTGCGCCCCGACCGGGACGGCCAGATCACCGGCTACTCGGGGGTGGAGGAACTGCAGGCCCGGCACGGCCCGTGGGTCATCGACGCCCACTTGCCCTCCCTGGGCACGCCGACCCAGCCGGTGGCGGCCGGGTACATGGCCAACGCGTACGTGCGGATGCGGCATCCGGACTACGACACGCTGCGCGGGATGCTCGACGACGTGGGCCGCACGCTGCACGTCTACGCCACATGAGGGTGACGCTGCTGGGCCCGCAGCGCAGGCCCACGGTGGACACGGTCGCCGCCTCGCTGTACCCGCAGGGGCCGGTGGCCACGATCACGGCCGGCTGGCAGGAGCGTGAGCCCGACGACGGCGAGCTGAGCAAGCTGCTGGGCGCCCGGGACGTCAACCTCCGGCTGTACCAGCGGTGGCTGGACGTGCAGGAGCGCGACCCGGTATTCGCCGCGGGCGAGCGCAGGCTGGCCGGGGTGCTCGAGGAGCTGCAAGACGTCTACCTGCTGCGGCTCGATCACGCACTGCGGGCGGTCTACGCGGTCCAGCGGCGCGGTGACGGCCTGCCGCTGGGGGCCGGCGTGCTGGCCGAGGCCATCGACGCCGTCCGGGAGCTGGACGCCGCGCACCTGCGCCGCGTCGGCGCCGTCCGCGGCGAGTTCTACCAGGAGCTGCATCCGCACGACCGGCCGGTGATCGCCGAGCACCGCGCCGATGTGGCGGCCCGGCTCGGCGACGCCGCTGCCGTCGTGATCGCCGGCGGGCACGTGGGCGTGCTGGCCGATGCCCTGCACCTGTTCAACGTCGCGGCGTCGCTGCGCTCGGGCGTGATCGCGTGGTCGGCGGGGGCGATGGCGCTGGGCCAGCGGATCGTGCTGTTCCACGACCGTTCCGCGCACGGGCCCGGTCATCCGGAGATCTACGGCAGCGGCCTGTCGGCGTTCCGTAACGTGGTGCCGCTGCCGCACGCCCGGGCCAGGCTGCTGCTGGAGGACGCGCCGCGCATGGCCGTGTTCGCCCGCAGGTTCGCCCCGGCTCGCTGTGTCCTGCTGGAGAACGGGACCAGGATGGACACCGACCAAGACGGCACCTGCCCGCCCGGTATCCGGGTGCTCGCCCCCGACGGCCGCGTAACCACCCTGGAGGCAGCCGCATGAGCGCGAGCCAAAGGCCCGCGGTGGCGCCTGGACCGAGGAGCGAGGGGCGAGGAACGAGCGACGGAGCGACGAGGGAAGGCGCCACCTCAAAGCGGGCCGGAGGCGAGCGCGGAAAATACAGCAAACTCGCCATTAACAGGCTCCGGGAGCGCAGGCCGCTGGAGCCTGCCGTCATCGACCGCTTCCTGGCGCGGCAGCAGGTGCCGATCATCGAGGGCACCCGGTGCACCTTCCTGTACCGCGGGGAGGCCAGCGAGGTCCACCTCGTGCACCAGATCTTCGGGCTGCCCCAGCGCATCCCGCTGCGGCGGCTGCGCGGCACCGACCTGTGGTACGTCGTCCTGGAACTGCCCGACGGCTCACGAGTCGAGTACCAGCTTGAGGTCACCCGCGGCGAGCAGCGCGAGCGCATCAACGACCCGCTGAACCCCTACCTGGCGCACAGCCCGCTCGGCAGCTCCTCGGTCTGCTACGCCCGGGGACACGAGATACCCGAGTGGACCCAGCCCGACCCGGAGTCGCGGCCCGGATCCCTGACCGAACTGGTCGTGCCGAGCCGGGCGCTGCGGCGCTCCTGCCGGGTCACGCTCTACCTGCCGGCCCGGTTCCGGCGCACGGCCCGCTACCCGCTGCTGATCGTGCACGACGGCGGCGACTACCTCACGTACGCGGCGGCCCAGACCGTGCTCGACAACCTCATCCACCGGCTCGACGTGGCCGAGACCATCGTGGCGTTCGTGTACCCGGGCGACCGGCTGACCGAGTACGCGAACTCGGCGGCCCACGCCCGGTACCTGACGGCCGAGCTCGTGCCGCGGCTCGAGGCGGAATACCCGCTCGCGAGCCTGCCGTCGGCCCGGTGCCTGATGGGCGCGAGCTTCGGGGCGGTCGCGGCGCTCTCGGCTGCCTACCGCTACCCGGGGACCTACGGCTCGCTGCTGCTGCAGTCCGGCTCCTTCGTCTTCACCGATATCGGCAACGACCACGGCGGCGGGCCGGCGTTCGAGCCGGTGGTGCGGTTCGTCAACCGCTACCGGGCCGCACCCCGGCGGGTCGCCGACCGGGTATTCGTCAGCTGCGGGGTCTACGAGCCGCTCATCATCAGGAACCGGTCCATGGTCCCCACGTTCGAGGCGGCCGGCATGACCGTCCGTTATGTAGAGGCCCGCGACGGCCATAGCTGGGAGAATTGGCGCGACCGGCTGCGGGAGGGGCTTTCATGGATATTTCCGGGTCCGCAGAAGTTCTACTACGAGTGAACCCGTGAAGACCGTGGAGCGGTGGTTTTCCGGCCGCATCGAGCAGGAGATCACCGTGATCCGGTGGGGCACGTTCGGCCGGCCGGTGCTGGTCTTCCCGTCCGCGGGCGGCGACGCCGAGGAGATCGAGCGGTTCGGCCTGGTCGACGCCTGCGGGCCGCTGCTGGCCGAGGGCCTGGTCAAGCTGTACTCGGTGGACAGCGTCGCCGGGCGGGCGATGATCACGAAGGCGGACTCGCCGGAGCACCGGATGTGGCTGCTCAACCAGTTCCACGAATGCGTCCGGTGGGAGGTGGTGCCGGCGATCCACGCCGACCTCGGCGGCCAGGCCATGGACGTGATCGCCACCGGCGCGTCGATCGGCGCGTTCAACGCCGTCGCGGTCCTGTGCCGCTATCCCGACGTGTTCGGCGCGGCCATCGGCATGAGCGGCAGCTACCGGATCGAGCGTTTCTACGACGGGGCGTGGAGCCACGACCTGTACTACTCCGCCCCGCTGCAGTTCCTGCCCGGCCTGGAGGGCCCGCAGCTGGACCGGCTCCGCGGGCGGTTCGCCGTGCTCGCGTCCGGGGAAGGCGCCTGGGAGAACGTCGGCGAGTCGTGGCAGATGGCCGCGGCCCTGGGGGCCAAGGCGGTACCCAACCGGGTGGACAACTGGGGCCCGCAATGGGAGCACGACTGGCAGACGTGGCGCCAGATGCTGCCGCAGTACCTCCGCGAGCTGAGCTGACGGAGCGCGGCTTACCTGTCACGGCTGCGCGTGTTCAGTTCGCTGACCGGCGGGAGCTGACTGCGCACCGATGGTGACCCGGTGGCGGAGCTACTGCTGGTCGGGACCATGTCCATGACGCTCTGCGGCATCGCGCCGACCGTGAAAGTGCGGACAGCGGAGCCGATCGTAACGGCAAGGAACGAGGCGACGGCGGGAACCTCGGCAGGGAGCGCGATGCTATGGGACCCTGCCTCGAGCTCGGCGTCGAGAACCTGCATCGACGTGCTCTTGGGCTCTGGAGGCGTGAAGGAGGTAGCCCACCAGGCCTCGACGGTGACACGAGCAGCCTCATGCAGCGTCAGGTCCACCGAGCGCTTTTCGTCGTCGTAGGCGACGTGACCATGGTCGGCCTCGCCAGCGGTGATCACACCTTCCACCTGGGCCGCGATCAGGCCGGCGATCCCGGCAAGTCCTTGGACGAACGTGACGTCCGCGTTGCGGTCGCCGATCTCCTGCCTGAGGTACTGCTTCGTGGCGGCCGGAAC
>Ga0318567_10000429_pt1 | contig 17662 bp, 14 predicted proteins | sample GRESIP088b5f20_FD_203691 | JGI IMG/M metagenome (GOLD analysis project Ga0318567, IMG submission 203691) | Tropical soil microbial communities from Luquillo Experimental Forest, Puerto Rico - GRE.SIPMG.088b5f20 | ecosystem: Environmental > Terrestrial > Soil > Tropical forest > Bulk soil...
GAATAGATTTGCCGGTTACAAAACTATAATCAATATAGCCATGTCCCCTTGTTATAATGCCATCCGCAGGAATCAACTCTTCATTGTGTATTAATAAAGTATCCCCTACTTTAATATCAGGCAATGCGGTAGGAACTTCCGCATCGTCTTTTAAAACGCTGACTGCAATCGGGAAATAAGATGTATAGTCGCGATCAAATGAAAGTCGCTGATAGGTTCTGTCCTGCAACACTCTTCCTATCAGCATGAAGAACACAATCCCCGTCATGGAATCAAAATAACCACTGCCCGTAGACGTAAAAACTTCATACAAGCTCCTGAAGAAAGTCACAAAAATTGCCAGAACAATCGGTGCATCTATGTTTAGAAACTTCTGTTTCAGGCTGCCCCAGGCAGAAACATAGAACGGTTGTGCACTGTAAAAAAACACCGGCAGTGCCAGCACCAGATTAATGTATCGGAAAAAATATTGCAGGTACTCCTCGCTTTTTTCCAGGCCCAGATACTCGGGGAAACTCATGAGCATGACATTGGCGAAGCAAAAGCCCGCCACGCCCAGCTGAAAGATCATTTTCCTCGAAACACGCGGTTTTTTCTTCGACAGATCATTTAATGAAATGTATGGTTCGTATCCAATGCTTGTCAGTAAACCGGCAACTTCTTCAAGCGAAAGTTTGGTATGATTAAAAATAATCTCAACTTCTTTCCTGACAAAGTTCACCTTTGAGCTAACGACATTATCATTCAACTTCGGCAAATTATCCAATAACCATAAACACGAACTGCAGTGGATCTGCGGTAGGTAAAGCGTAACATGGGACTGAGTTTCATCTCTAAACGAAATCAATTGCTGCCTTATTTTTTCGTCTTGCAGAAAACTGAATTTCCCTTGTCTTACTGTTATTTTCTGATTGATGCCGGGATTTTCATTCAGGTCGTAGTATTCGCACAAACCGCTTTTATTAAGCAGGGAGTACACCATTTTACAACCTTCGCAGCAAAACGGCTTGTCATCCAACTGTATTGAGTTTGTATTGCAGTCTTCACCGCAATGGTAACATTGTACTCTTTCGGCTATTTGTGCTCCCAAAATGAAATTTTAAGCAAATTAGAAACAAACCAATGGTCCATCATTGAAGTATCTCATTATAATAGCTGACATTTGTCATATATTTATTCGCAATGTCTTATGACTTTTGACGTGCTGCCGAAGAATCAATTTACATTAGTATGAGAAACATTTTGATTATTGATGACCAAACAGAGATAAGAGAGAATATTACCGAAATTCTTACTCTGGCAGGGTACAACGCCCTGATGGCCGAAAACGGAAAAAGAGGTATTGAAGTGGCGCTTGCAAACAAGCCCGATCTCATCGTTTGTGACATTATGATGCCTGAGCTGGACGGCTACGGCGTTTTGCATATGTTGAGAAAAAACCCGACAACCGAAAACACGCCTTTTATTTTTCTTACTGCAAAAACAGAAAGAAATGATTTTAGAAAAGGTATGGAAATGGGCGCCGATGACTTCATTACCAAACCTTTTGATGACATTGAGTTGCTTAAAGCAATTGAGGTAAGATTGAAAAAACTTGACGTCCTTAACAAAGGTTACGAAGCAACGGGACAAGGTATCAACTCCCTGCTGAGGGACCTTAAAGGCACTGGTTTCATGAACATGCAGATGGAACAATACGAGCATGTCACCTACCACAAACGCCAGCAGATGTATACTGAGGGAAAAAGACCGAAAAGCCTTTTCTACATTAAAAAAGGCCGCATTAAAACTTTTAAAACCAACGAAGACGGTAAGGAATACATTACCAATTTATACAGCGACGGCGATTTCATAGGCTATCATGCCTTGCTAGAAAATTCCGTTTATGATGATAACGCTGAAGTGCTGGATGAAACAGAGATCGTCATCATTCCCAAAGATGAATTCCTGACTGCAATATTCAATGACCTTACTATAGCACACAAATTCATCAAACTCATTTCACTGAATGTTAAAGATCAGGAAGAAAGATTGATGCAGTTAGCATATAGCTCTCTTAGAAAACGTGTTGCGAAGGCATTGATAGATATCAGCGCCAAATTAAAAGTTGGTAACAACAATTCTCCTATCGCCATTTCCAGAGATGACATTGCTCATTATGTGGGAACTGCAACTGAATCTCTTATCAGAACGCTTAGTGATTTTAAATCAGAAAGACTGATTGAAATTCGTGAGGGTAAAATAAGAATTGAGAATTTCGACAAATTGAAGAATCTGTTGTATTAATATATGTAGAGACGCATGAAAATGCGTCTCTTTGATTTTTGGATTGTTCCCTCCTATAAAGGCGCATGAAAATGCGTCTCTTAATTTTTTGGGTTTTCCCCCGCAAATACGTATAAACATGCGTTTTTGCGGGGGATGTTTATTTCGGGAGACGCATTTTCATGCGTCTCTACGCACACAAAAAAAACCCCGACTGATTAGCCGGGGTTATAAATATTATTTCGAAAAACGCTTTATGCTTTTTTCAGTTTGATGATACGGGTAAAGCTCATGAAACGCATGATTTGATATGTAGGATCAAGCTCGAACCATTTTTTAGCAAAGTTTGGACTTGCTCCAAATTTGTGGTGGTTATTCTGGAACAACTCTCCCAAAAGGAAAAGACCGAATGGCTCACTATTTTTAGAATGGTCACCGTTATCAAAGTTTGAATAACCGTACTTGTGGCCGCACCAGTTTACTATGGCACCTTGTACTGGGCCGATCAAAATGTGGACAGGCAACAACAAAAACCACCAGGCGTTTGGTGCAAATGCAATGTAAATAGAAGTGTATACCGCTACCCATGCAATACGGGTGATCATATGATCACCAAATTTGTCAAGCTTAGCCCAAACCGGAAGATAGTCCTTTGTGAACTCAGGCTCCGGTAAAGATTTGCCAGTCAGGAAGTTATTATACATGAGCCTTGTGTGGATCATCATGTGCCACACATCTTTAAAGAAGTGCGGAGAATGCGGATCCTTTTCGGTATCGCTATATACATGGTGCATTCGGTGCATTACTGCATAGGCACGTGGGATCAAAAATGAAGAACCCTGGGTGAACCAGGTTAAAAAGTAGAACAGTTTTTCCCTTTTTGTACCCGTAGTGTACATTTGATGGGATGCATATCTATGCAGAAAAAACGTATGAAAAAACAAAGAAAGAAACCAATGTGCAAAAAAGAAACAAAGTATTACTGTCATTCGTCAACAATTTCAAAATTGCCGCGAAGGTACTATGATGATTGTTATATAAAAAATGATTTGTGTCTTATTTGTGTAAATTAACAGTTCGTAGTTCCAATAGATTCAATGCGTTAGGATAAAAGCCTGTTACATTGTTGTTAATGAGCCTGATCACTTCGTCGTACCAAAGCGGCACCACCGGAGCATCATTCATCACCATTTGATCCATTTCGCGATAAATATGGTAGCGAACTGAATCGTTATTTTCCTGCATTGCCTTTTCATATAAAACATCGAATGCGGGATTATTGTACCGCGTATAGTTTGGCGGCGCCGGATTCTTCGAGTAAAAAACGCTGAGATAGTTTTCTGCATCGGGGTAATCTGCGATCCAGCTACCGCGGAAGAAAAGCGCCTCCGATTTGGCAGTTTGCTCCAACAAAAGGCTTTTCTGCACCACTTCTACCTGCACTTTTATGCCTGCGTCCTCCAATTGTTTGGCAACAAAACTTCCCAATTCTCCATAGATCGGAATGGTTAACAACTTGATTACCGGCATGTTTTGACCGTCGGCAAAACCGGCTTCCTGCAATAAGGTTCTCGCTTTTTCGGGATCGTAATGGTAGCCTTTCACAGCGTTGGCATCAAAGGAAGGCAAGCCTTGCGGCACGAAACCGCTTTCTGCAGGTGTGCCGATGGAGTTGCGCAGATAGAGCATCATTTTTTTACGGTCAAACGCGTAGTTGATTGCCTGGCGCACTTTCTTAAACCGCAACGGCGACTGTTTCAGCAATTCATTGGAAGAGTCGACTAAAATGCCAAGGTATTCAATGTTCAAATAAGGATGTTTGGATAGAATGATCTTGTCTTTCCACTCATTTTTCAGCTCTCCTTTTTTAGTCAGGATTTCATCTTTGAAAGAAGCTTCGATATCGTTTACAAAATCCAGTTGCCCCTGGCGAAACAACAAGAACTCAGTGGCCTTACTGTCGTAAAACGAAACCTTGATACCGTCGAGATATGGCAATTGTTTTCCTGCAGAATCCCGCTCGAAGTAATGTTCGTTTCGTTTCATGATCAATGCCTGTCCATCTTCCCATGCCACTATTTCAAACGGGCCCGTACCGCACGGATGGCTGCGAAAATTCTTGCCGTATTTTTCTACTGCTTCGTGTGGAACAATAGAGCAATACTGCATGCTTAACAAACCAAGCACAGGATTGAACGGCTTTACCAATGTAAGCTGAAACGTACTGTCATCAATCACTTTGAAGGCGCTGGCATCTTTTATCTTATCATTGAATATCCATGCACCGCTGCTGGCTGTTCCTTTATCTATAATACGTTTGAAACTATATTCAACATCCCTTGCTACAAATCTTCTCCCTTTTCCACCGGGGAAAACTTCGTTGTCGTGAAAGAAAACATCTGTGCGCAGATGAAAAGTAAACACCGTTTTATCAGCATTCACTTCCCAGCTTTTGGCCAACGATGGTTTTATATTTAAACCGCTATCCACTTCCACCAGTGTGTTGTATAACTGATGAATGGCCCACATGATGGATTGGTTTTTCGCAAACGCTGGATCAAGAGAAGCAATGCCCGTGCTTTCGTTGTAGTGAAATATTTTTCGATTGGAGTTGTTTCTTGTGTTGCATGCAGCCAAGAAAAGAAACAGGATGAGGATATTAATTTGAAAATTTGAAGATTTGAAAATTTGAAAATGGGGCAGCTGGCGATGATATTTTGTTTCAAATTTCGCTGTTTCTAATTTTTCTGATTTCAAATTGTGCAGTTTTTCCATGAAAGGTGCGTTCATTCCCCTAAAGGATTCTAAATTAGCGAACTATTTGATTAGTAGGAACGCAGATTTTCACATTGTCATGATTTTTATGATTTTATCAGAATCATTAAAAACAACACGACAATCATTAAAATCATGAAAATCTGCGTTCCGTTTTACCAAAATCGTTTAAACATGAAAGGAAAACTGTCCGTACTTTTCTTAATTGCTTCTTTTGTTGGCAGCACGGCATTTGCGCAGCCATTGCATAAGCTTACTTCGTTTACCCATGCTGATACTTTGCGTGGCTCGCTGAACAGCGAAAGAACGTGGTGGGATCTGTTGCGCTACGATATCACCGTGAAACCTGATTACGCAAACAAATCAATCACCGGCTCCAACAAAATCACCTACTTTGATAACGGCGGTCATACCATGCAAATAGATTTCCAGCAACCAATGGAAATAGACAGCATTGTGGGCGATGGACAGAACTACAAATACGAAAGGGAGAACAACGTTTTTCATGTGCACATCAGAGATTCTGCGGCTCGCTATAAAATAAAACCTGGTCCGCGTGACCTGACTATTTATTTTCATGGCAATCCCAGAATAGCTAAGAAAGCCCCGTGGGACGGCGGCTGGATCTTTACAAAAGACAAACAGGGCAGGCCATGGATGACTGTTGCCTGCGAAGGGCTTGGGGCAAGTGCGTGGTTTCCGTGCAAAGAATACCTGGGCGACGAACCTGATAGCGGCGCTTCAATTTCCATCATTGTTCCGGATACGTTGATGGGCGTGGGAAACGGCCGTCTGGTAGACATTGTAAAGCACAACGACAATACCGCCACCTATAAATGGGAGGTTAAAAATCCTATCAATAATTACAATATCATTCCTTACATCGGCAAGTATGTAAACTTTGGGGAAGTGTTTGATGGTGCGAAAGGCAAGCTGGATTGCAGTTACTGGGTTATGGATTACAACCTGAACAAAGCAAAAAAACAATTTGCACAGGTGACACCAATGTTACGCTGTTTTGAATCATGGTTCGGGCCGTATCCTTTTTATGACGACAGCTACAAACTGGTGGAATCTCCGCACCTGGGGATGGAGCACCAAAGCGCCGTTGCTTACGGAAACAACTACCAGAACGGCTACTATGGCAAAGATCTTTCAGAAACCGGATGGGGCTTGAAGTGGGACTTTATCATTATTCATGAAAGCGGCCATGAATGGTTCGGCAACAACATCAGTTGCAAGGACATCGCGGACATGTGGATCCACGAAAGCTTTACCAACTACTCTGAAACGCTTTACATCGAATGCATGTTTGGCAAAGAAGCAGCAAATGATTATGTAATTGGCTGTCGCAAAAAAATCGTGAATGACATACCTATCATCGGCGTGTATGGTGTGAACCAGGAAGGTAGTGGCGATATGTACTACAAAGGTGCGAACATGCTGCACACGATCCGCCAGGTTATTAATAATGACGGGACCTTCCGGAACATTTTGATTGGCTTAAACAAAACGTTCTATCATCAAACCGTTACTGCGAATGACATTCAAACCTATATCAATCGTCACTCGGGTTTGAACTTCACGAAAGTGTTTGATCAATATTTAAGGACAACTCAAATTCCTGTTTTAGAATACAAATTCGAAGGAGGTCTTGTAAAATACAGATGGAGCAATTGCGTGAAAGGTTTTGTGATGCCGGTTAAAGTAAAAATGGGCACCGAAAAATGGCTCTACCCCACCGAAGAATGGAAATCCGAGAAAATGCCGGCGGATGCAGGGTTTGTGGTGGATAGGAACTTTTATGTGGAAAGCCGAAAAATGTGATAATTTGAAGATTTGAAAATTTGAAAATGAGCTGTGAAACGAGCTAATTAAATTCATTCATTTCTGCTGAGCGGAGTGTTTGAATTAAGTAATGAAAGCTGCATCAGAAGCATTTTCAAATTTTCAAATTCACAAATTTTCAAATTACATATAGCTCGGAAGCTTGTCCAGAAACAGAGCCAGTCCCCTCTTTTTCTCCTCTGTTAAGTTGTAACTAATATGCTCGGTGTAGTACTCTTTCAAATCAAAAATCGTGTATGGATGCTCGGCAACCACTTGGTCGAGTTGTTCGAGGCCGAGCGCGTTGGCTTTGTTGAATTCTTCAATGAATGCAGGATCGAGCTGTTTATTGCTGATCCAGGCGGCGAAAACAAAAGGCAAACCGGTCATTTGGATCCAGGCTTCGCCGAGGTCGTAAATGTATTTTGAAGTTTTGCGTTGCTCGAGGGCCCGGTCGCCGATCACGACGCCGGCGGTGGATCCGGAGATATGTTCGCGGAAATCTTCTTTTGCGTCAGTCAGAATTGGGTCCACATTCCAGAATTCCCTCAGCAATATGCGGGCAAGCCTAACCGAAGTGCGGCTCTGGTAATCCAGCAATACTTCTTTGATCTCATGGATGGGCACTTCACTGAAAATGCACACAGAAGCCACGGGCCGGTCGCAACCTATGCAGTAATTCGTGTTGATGTGCCATTCTTTAAGCCTGGGAATGATGGCAACGGGTACGAGGCCGATATCAATTTTGTCCTCCACCAGCATAGTAGCGATTTTGGACGGAAATTCCGTAATTAACTCTATCTGGTCTTTCATGGCGCCCTGCTCAAATCCGTACAGCAAAGGCTTCGCGTTCAGGTAGCTAACAGATCCGACTCTAATTTTTCTTTCCACTCTGTTTGATTTAATTTCGCAAATGTACAGTACTCAATCATTACAAGAATTTTTGTTTAAAACAAATCATGGAATTAAATACTCTTTCTGCCATTTCGCCTGTTGATGGCCGCTATAGAAGACAGGTACAGCATTTAGATGAATATTTTTCTGAATATGCCTTGATGAAATACCGCGTTATCGTGGAAATAGAATATTTCATTTTCCTGGCAGATAAGAAATTCTTTTCGCTGAATGCAAAAACAAAGAACTTTTTGCGCCAGGTGGCAGAAAACTTTAGTATCGAAGATGCACAAGTGATCAAGGAAACTGAAAAGATAACCAATCACGATGTTAAAGCCGTTGAATATTTCATTAAATCCAAGCTGGACGAAGCCGGTGTTGAAAGCCTGAAAGAATGGGTTCATTTCGGTTTGACTTCACAGGACGTGAACAATACTTCTATCCCGCTTTCCTGGAAACATGCGATTGAAATCGAGTATTTGCCTTCTGTTTTAAATCTCAATAATGAATTAAAGGTATTGGCTGAAAGCTGGAAAAACATTTCCATGCTGGCACGTACCCACGGACAACCGGCGAGCCCTACCCGCCTTGGTAAAGAGGTAATGGTTTTTGTGGAAAGAATCCAAAACCAGGTGGAGCAGGTGATCAATGTGCCTTTCTCCGCAAAGTTCGGCGGCGCAACCGGTAATTTCAACGCACATTACGTAGCATTTGAGAAAAAGAACTGGGTGGTGCTTGGAAACGATTTCGTGGAAAGCAGACTAGGTTTGCAAAGACAACAATTTACTACGCAGATCGAACATTACGACAACCTTGCAGCTCACTTCGATGCGATCAAACGTATCAATAATATCCTGATCGATTTTTGTCGCGATATATGGACATATGTGAGCATGGATTACTTCAAACAAAAAGTGAAGAAAGGCGAAGTGGGTTCATCTGCGATGCCGCATAAAGTGAACCCGATCGATTTCGAAAATGCCGAGGGAAATCTTGGTATCGCAAACGCATTGTTTGAGCATCTTGCGGGCAAATTACCTATCTCTCGCTTGCAACGCGACTTAACGGATTCTACGGTATTAAGAAACATCGGCGTGCCGTTTGCACATACTATCATTGCGATCAAATCAATTGAGAAAGGTTTGAGCAAACTGGTACTGAACGAACAAAAAATCGCTGCTGATCTTGATAATAACTGGGCGGTGGTAGCAGAAGCTATTCAAACCGTTTTGCGTCGCGAAAACTATCCAAAACCTTACGAGGCTTTGAAAGATCTTACACGTGGTAACGCAACGATTAACAAGCAGGTGATGCACAAATTCATCGACGGACTGAAAGTAAGCGCTGATGTGAAGAAAGAATTGAAGAAGATCACGCCGCACAATTACACTGGTGTAAGCGCTGCGTTTTAATAATTGAATAATTGATTAATTAATTAACTGAATAACTGAAGGGTTTCCAAAACTTTGGTTATTCAGTTTTTTATTTTGATGCCCGTAGAGACGCATGATAATGCGTCTCCGTAACACCCGAAGAATGTAAAGGGAATATTATGGTTTCGCATTTGGCAGCACCCGAACGCTACGGAGACGCTTTATCATGCGTCGCTACGCGTGCCATTTTGAAAATGTAATAACAGCGTGGGATTTCTTTTTTATATCGTCATCATCTGTAGGCATAAAATTCGTGGCAACAATCACCACGCCTTTATAGTCTTCTATTTTGTGCATCAGATAATTTAGATCGCTATTGGCATACCTATCGTGCGAATCCTTTACAGATGTGCGTTTGCCAAACAATGCATCGGCCTCGTCGAAAAATAATATCCAATCATGACTTTGTGCATTATTCAAAATCTTATCGAGGTTTTTTTCTGTTTCGCCGGTATATTTTGAAACGACCTGCGCGACATTTATTCTGTACAATTTTCTGCCCTCATCCTTTGCCATTAAAGCTGCAGCCGCAAGTTTGTCCGATGCATCTTCACCTTCAAACAATGCTATATAATTGCACATTTTGTTTAAAGGCACGAGTGTTTGAAGCGTGTTAAGTTCTGCCTTTGCAAGAGGGGAAACATTCAAGCTTTGCCACTGCTTTTGAGTGGTGAACAACTTACCGGCATTGTGATCATTGGAAAAAAGATGTGAAGCAAAATCGCTTATTTTCTGTAATGGATTTGGCATATACAGTAAGTTTTTATTATACGTAATTTACCAAAGGTTGACGTTAAATACAAGCGAAAAATATTAACAGGTCAAATAATTTAATAACTGATTAACTGAATAACTGAAGCATTGAAAGTCAACGTGGGTGGTCGACAATGAACCTTCAGTTATTCAGTTATTCAACTTTTTTTTACCAGTACCTTCTTCTGCACCGACACTCCCTGCCGTCCCGGATGCTTCTTGTATTTCCGGCCGTACCAGATCATGAAGCCGGTGATGGGAAGGCTGGCACAAATCAGGCTCACGAGGAAGGCTGCGATTTTGCCGGGAAGGTTAAAATACTGCCCCACGTGCAGGCCGTAGTTCATTTCGTTGAATTTCATGCCGGAGCTTTTAACGCTGTATGGTAAGCTCTTCAACAGCTTGCCGGTTGAAGGATCGAAATAATAATTATCCTGGTGATCGTAATTTAAAGATTTCGCATAAGCACCTGTGGTTATTGCGTCGCTTTTACTAAATGGAGGCGTTACAAAAAACATTTCACCATGAGCAGATCTTTTCATTGTTTCTGCGAAGGCAATATCCATCGCGGGATGCAAGTCAGGCACAATAATGTTTGTATCAACAACCGGATGTACATCTTCATTTTTATCGTAGTTCTGGCCAACGTTCGCCACATTGTACATTGCTTTGTGCATCCAGTTATAATCAACAGCAAGGCCGGTAAGTGCCAGCACCAGCGCAATGGCTGAAGCATAAAATCCAAACACTTTATGCAGATCGTAATTTACACGGCGCCACCTGCTGTTCCATTTAATAGTAAAGCTCATCTTGCGATCATGCTTGCGTTTGGGCCACCAAAGCACGAGACCGGTTATCAGCATAACAACGAAAATGATGATGGCAACTCCTACAATCTGTTTGCCTATTGGCGGTGGCAACAAAAGATATAGGTGGATATATTCTACAATAACGAAGAAGTCTGTTTTCTGGTTTTCAGTGGCAAGGTATTGCCCGGTGTAAGGATCGAAGTAAATGTACAATTGGCCGCTTTCGCCGGAAGAATATACGGATGCAGACCTGTCCTTACCGGCATACACCAAGAAACTCGGCTTGTTTGCAGGCGCTTGTTTCTTCGCGTTTTGAAAAAGAACAGAAGGCGCTACGAACGGTTGACTTCGTTGTTCAACGTGCCTGTACGGCCGCGTTACATCCTTTATTTCATCGTGAAAACAATACAAACAACCGGTAACACTCACAATAAAAACAATAAGTCCCGAAGTAAGTCCGAGCAAAACGTGCAGCCTGCCGATCCAGTGTTTGAAGGTGTTTTTCTTTTTCAATCTGCTAAATTATCAAGTAATTGAATAACTGAATGACTGAATAACTGAATGGTCGAAAAGCAACATGCAAAAATTGACATTCAACGACTCAGTTATTCAGTCATTCAGTTATTAGAATCTAAACGTCACGTTTGCAGTTATGCTTCGCAACTTTTGCGGGTTCACTGTATTGTAACCAATCCAGTAATGTTTATCGGCAAGATTATCCATCTTTAAAACGAACTTGTATTTAGGCTGGTCGTAAAATATGGTTGCGCCCAACACAGTGTAAGCAGGCAAAGTAAATTGTCCCACATTCAACCTGTTTATAACCATATTATCGCTTGCATAGTTGCCACCAAAACCTAAACCAAGCCCATGAATGGTGCCAGCCGGCAGCCTGTAATTGACCCACAGATTTGCATTATATGGCGCACCTGCTGTTTCTGGGCGACGGCCCTCAACGCTTGCATCAGCCTTTGTGTATTTTGAATCGTTGTAAGCAAAACCCGCCACAATATTTAATCCGCTCACCGGGTTTGTAGTTACTTCAACCTCTACACCTTTGCTCAATTGGGTGCCATCCTGTATTTGCGCGAAAGGATTGTTTGGAATAGGATAGCTTCTTACAATGTCTTTCACTTCGATGTAATAGTAACTAACCGTACTACTCAGTTTACCGCCCAACATGTCAAGCTTTACACCGCCTTCCAACTGATTTGCCCGTTCAGGCTTGAAGGTCTTGAGCGCATAGTCGACGCCGTTTTTGTTGGTAAACCCGTTTTGGTAGTTTCCAAAAATTGAGATCCTGTCTTTTATCGGCTGGTAAATGACTCCAAATTTCGGAGAAAGTGTTGTTTGGTTGTAAGCAGTTCCAGGAGTGATTTGTCCCGTAGTCTTATCAAAAGTTCCTTCGTTTACAAAGTGATCCAGGCGAAGGCCCGCTGTTACCAGTAAATTATCTCTAAGATTCAACACGTCAAATGCATAAGCGCTGTAAGTGTTGGAAATAAAGTTTGTTGGAAACGAATAATCGGGGCCTTTGCTTGCGTACTTAGCGTCAAGGTTTACCCTGTTGAACTTATTGTAGTTGGGAATGCTGCCCATTGCTGACACTGTGTCAAAAGCCAAAGCAGAAAACACCTGGTCGGTATGTTGCCTGAAATAATCCACACCGGCAACCAGACGGTTTTTCATGCTGCCGATTCTTGTTTCTCCAACAAAATTTTGTTGCAGTTCTATCACCTGGTCGCTACTGTTATCCGATCTGAAATCGTTTCTGCTTATGTAGTGATGCCCAACAGCAGCGGGATTTCCTGTTACAGCAGAATCTGGCAACAAGTAAATGAACGTGGAAGGCCCATTGGATGAACTATTGGTAACGGAAAAGTTTGTTTGAGAGCGCCATTTGTCAGAGAATTTGTAATTCATCTGTCCAAAAAAGTTTGCGATGTTTGATGTTTGATACAGGTCGTTTGTTAGGTAAGAACGTTTGTAGTCGACATTCAATTGATCTGCTCTGTTTGCTCCCAACTTTGCGATCGGTGTGCCATAGACAAACGACCACAAAGGAGCCGCTGTGTTGCGACCCGAATAAAATTCTGCATCAAATGTGAATGATAATTTGTCGGTCACTTTATAGGAAAGACTAGGCGCCAAAACAATGTTCCTGCTGAAACCATTGTCCTGAAAACTGCCTTCATAATTATATGCAGCGTTTACCCGCAGCAACACATTACGTGCAGAATCGAGCGGTGTATTAATATCGGCGCTGAAGCGATTAAAATTATAGCTGCCTCCCGCATAACTAATCTCACCGCCAAATCTGTCATAAGGCTTTTTTGTAATTCTGTTGATCAAACCTCCGTAAGAAGTCAATGTACTTCCGAACAATGTAGCGGACGGACCTTTGATCGCTTCTATCCTTTCAAGATTTGCCGCATCGACCTGGTTGGACACATTTCCCGCAACGCCATTGCGCAATTTGCTTTGCAAAACAAAACCGCGGGAATTATAGTAGGTTCCACCATCTCCACCTCTTCCGGTAGCCTGCCACATTTTGCTAATGCCGGTTGCGTTCTTCATTCCTTCATCGACAGAAAATATCAACTGATCATCCATCAGCGCTTTTGTAATGGTGGTGTACGCCTGCGGGTTCTCCATGCTTTTCAACGGCATTTTCGAAACATAATCGCTCGTCTTCTTGGTGAATTTATTTCTGCCGCCAACCACAATCACTTCCTGCAGCTGCTTGTTGGAAGTTGTGAGCTGAATATCTGTATTTACATCATTGTTGCCAACCTTTATTTCCTTTGTAACGGTGTTATAGCCCACCAAAGAGACCTCCAGTTCATAAACACCGGCACCTACATTAAAGAAAGTGAAAACCCCGTCTTCATCTGTAATAGAACTTTTGTTGGTTCCCTTCATTGTTACGGTTACGTATGGGGCGGGCCTATTATCTGCCGTGGTAACTTTTCCTTTGATTGTTGCAGTGTTTCCATTTCCGTTTGCGTGTGCCCTGAGACAGGCAAAAAACAACATGCAAACAGCTGATAGTCTGGTAATAAATCGTAATAGGGCAGTCATTCTTTTGAAATTTGGTCGCAAATCTCTTTCAAGTCAACGTATTACAACTCCTAAATAGGGAAAAAGGTTTTACGCGATGCGGAAAAAAGAGAGCTGAGGAATGCAGGATGAAAAGTTGCTGGTGATAGGCCTTTAAAGAATGGAATTGTTTATTTGTTTTAAATTTTAAATGAACGTAGCAGCAATATGAAACTCAGGATTTCAGCGGTGATCTGAATGTTGGAAATTTTGTGATACGATGATAGTAGATTTCATTTCAGCTAAATAAAAATTTTAATAAACTTAGCGTTACATACTTCGTTTAGTGAAGACGAGACGGGGCAATGCCTTGTCTCTACTGGCCGTAGACCGCCATGAACTTCTCATGCAACACCAACACCTGATCAATTACGGGATGTTGTTCATCGTTGATGATGACGTAGTCGCATAAGCGCATTTTGATCTCTTCGTTGATTTGATTTTGCATTCTTTTCAGGACCTCTTCGCGGGTCACACTGTCGCGCTGCATGATGCGGTGGATGCGCATGGCTTTTGGCGTGTACACGCCTATCATGATATCGATTCCTTCCTGGGAACCGCTTTCGAAGAATAGTGCTGCCTCTTTGATGGCGTATGGCGCGGTTTGTTTTTGCATCCATTCACTGGCGTAACGGATAGCTTCGGGATGGGTAACGCTGTTGAGGAAAGCGAGTTTTTCTTTGTCGTTGAAGACCTGGCTGGCGATGAATTTTCTGTTCAGCACTTCTCCAGCATATGCATCTCCACCAAAATACTCGATGAGTTTTTGACGGATAACCGGAGATTCGTTCATTATATTTTTTGTTGCATCATCTGCATAAAACACAGGAATACCAAGTACTTCGAAGATTTTTGAAACGGTGCTTTTGCCGCTGCCGATGCCGCCTGTGATTCCGATTTTTAACATTCTCTAGGTTTTAGACCCTCATTTACCACTGAGGCACTGAGGACACTAAGGTACACTAAGGCTTGTTGAAAGTGGAGGCTTTCTTAGTGAATCTTGTGTCCTTAGTGCCTTAATGTTGATAAACCTGACTGAAAACTTAGAGAGCCCGCGGTTCCAAACCACACAAAAAAACCGGAACCACTAAAAGCAATTCCGGTTGATAATTTAAAACTTCGGCGCAATTATTTTGCCGGAGTTGGATTGTTCTGTTGTTTGGACCACTCAAGGCTGATCGCACTTTTCTCGATTTTCATAGTGCTTCCAGGGCTTGTTTCGATAATGATGGTACCATCTTCGTTCACTTTATTTACAATACCGTGAATACCTGCAATGGTAACGATCTTGTCACCTTTTTGCATGCCTTCCTGGAATTTCTTTGCATCTTTTGCTTTCTTAGCTTGTGGGCGAATCATGAAGAAGTAAAATACTACCACCATACCTACCAGTAAAACCAATTGAAGCGTTCCGCCTCCTGCTGGTGCCTGTAGTAAAGTCAGATTTGTCATTGTTTGTTTTTATTATAGTTATTATTTGAGAAGTTGTTTGATGTTAGTTGCTGGTTGTTAGCCTTTATTTTCGAATAGTCGACATTGAAGGCTAACAACCAACAACAATCAACTAACAACTTATTTTTTCTTGTCCACTTCCACCTCAAAAACCAACTCATGCTGCTGCGTGCCTTTCGTATTCGCAGTTACATAAAGGGTTTTGTGTACCAGGCCGGATTTTCCTTCACTATTGAAAGTTGCTTTGATCATGCCTTCTGCTCCCGGAGCGATTGGCTCTTTCGGAGGATCTGGCACTGTACAACCGCAGCTTGCCTGTACATTCAAAATGACCAACGGCTTGTCCCCTGTATTCTTAAAGGCAAAATTTACATCCAGCTTTTGGCCCTCTGTAATTTTGTCGAAATGTTTGGTCTGCTCCTTCCACTCTATCGTTGTGAACATGGTAGAGTCAGTTTGTTTCAAAGGGCCATTTTGTACCATTCCAGGCTCGTGTTTGTTTGCGTCTTTCGACTTACAACCAACCGCCAGTAAGGTACAAACTGACATTATTAGCAAATAACGCATGGTGTTTTTTTGCAAATGTAATGGATTTGATGCTGCGACTACTTCTTGAAATTCACTTTGTGCAATTTGTTTTCCTTCACCAGATCTTTGTGAATATTGTCCAAAATACCGTTCACAAACTGGCCGCTTTGCGGAGTGCTGTATTCTTTCGCCAGGTCAATATATTCATTGATGGTTACTTTGGCAGGAATGGTTTCGAAGTACAATAATTCGCACACGCCCATCTGCATCATGATCATATCCAAAGTGGCGATACGTTCAGGGTCCCAGTTCTTTAATTTGGGCGTGATCAATTCCCTAGTCACATCTTTTTTATCCAGCACTGTTTCGGTCAGACTCTTAGCGTACTGCCATTTGTCTTTCGTCAGCATTTCCTGAAAATTATATGAACCAGGTTTTTGTATATAATTCAGAACCAACATGTTGATCATATCACAATCATCATCCCAATTGGAGAAAATTTCTTCTAAATGATCGGTATATGCTTCGTTTGGAAGCAACAGATCGCTGAAAATAAATTGGAGTATATCCTTCTCAGACTTTGATTGTCTGCCTTCTGCGTGAATGTATTGTTGGTATTCCGGTTTTTCAACCAGTTCGTGATAGAATTTGCGCACAATATCTTTTTCCAGCATTGCCGCGATCTTGTCTTCGCTCAGCGCTTTCTGGTAGCTGCTATCCTCAATAATTTTCCAGATGATTTCGTTGCCCGCCAGCTTGGTGTTCACGTTCAAATCTTCAGCTGAAGGCAAATGTTTAGAGGCTCTTTGATGAGCATCTGTTTCAGCATATCGCGCAAGCTCTGTCAGGAAATGAATGTTATAAACTAATAATTGTCTCGTTAAATCGAATTGCTTTTGGAGGAGCCTCGCTGCTTCGCCGGGTTTCAGATCCTGATCTTTAGTATCTATCACATAAAGAGTTTGCATCACTTTTACCCGGATATTTCTTCTACTGATCATATGCTGTAAGAACTATTTGAACGCGCAAAGCTAAAGGAAAATTTGAAAATTTGACGATTTGAAAATTTGAAAATGCTGAAAGTCGAAGATTCGGCATTGAACGCCTACACCATGATTCTCAAATTAAACAATTGAATTGCCGGAATGACAACTATTTAAAGGGAATGGTCGACTTTGGGCATTTTCAAATTTTCAAATCTTCAAATTAACACATTGCAGTTTACCGGCAGTGCCAAAATTTCACATTCCTGAGCACTCTCCCCTGCCGATAAACTGCCATCCTTTCTTTTTTCAACATTTTGAACCTATTGGCACATTATTCGTTTAGTTTTGTGCCGAACCAAAAATCTGGGCGAAACACGCCCCTTTGTAAATAGTTATCTATAAAAACACAAATATTATGGCTAAGAAGTTAAGCATTACTCCTTTGCACGACAGAGTTGTTGTAAAACCAGCTCCTGCTGAAGAAAAAACTGCCGGTGGTATCATTATCCCCGACACTGCTAAAGAAAAACCACAACGCGGTACTGTAGTGGCTGCAGGTCCTGGCAAAAAAGACGAGCCTGTAACTGTAAAAGTGGGCGATACTGTTTTGTATGGCAAATACGCAGGTACAGAATTGAGCGTGGAAGGTAATGATTACCTGATTATGAGAGAGAGTGACATTTTGGCTATAGTATAATTTGCCGAATGTGCTAATTTGAAAATTTGAAAATGCTTCAGGTGCATCTTTCCTGATTCGCTTGCAGGCTTTCTCAAATTATTACAAATGTCAAATTAGCAGAGACTCCAATTTTCAAATTCCCAAATCTTCAAATTTTCAAAT
>Ga0318567_10000430_pt1 | contig 17658 bp, 16 predicted proteins | sample GRESIP088b5f20_FD_203691 | JGI IMG/M metagenome (GOLD analysis project Ga0318567, IMG submission 203691) | Tropical soil microbial communities from Luquillo Experimental Forest, Puerto Rico - GRE.SIPMG.088b5f20 | ecosystem: Environmental > Terrestrial > Soil > Tropical forest > Bulk soil...
CCCAAAATTCTGACTTTCCCCAATTTAGCTTCTTTGCCGGGTTTCAGCAGATTCTACGCAACAAACAATGTGGAAATAATTTCTCCGATCAAGAGCCTTTGTGTGGCATGGGTGCGGCACAAAGAATGTAAGTGAAGTTTATTGGCAGTAACATCATTAAAAGAAAATGACGCACTGATTTTTTCGTACCGTGTCAACCCAATTTGACTGCATCTTCTTTAATCGACAATGAGGAAAAGTGCTTTAATTAAAAGATTCATTGAGGGCCCCAACGCCACGCAATGCTGAAATCTGCAATCACAAGGCATAGTCACTTCTTTCACAAGATTATTAAATGAAGGCGGAAGATCAATCTAATGAAATGATGTAGAGCAAGGCTTTACATGCATTCTTCATTCATGGAAATTCCGTGCAGTACCTGCTATTTAACTATTTAAACTAATAGTATGAAACACGTGTTATTAAAACGAAAACAAAACCTTTAATTATGAGAAAGCTTTATTCATCAATGTTTGCCATTGTGGTCTGTGCGTTTCTTGCTACGAGTTGCCAGAAGGATTACAAGAGTGATGGAGCAGCTCAACCCAGTAAAAGCAATGCTGCTGCAAAAACAAACGCAACAACTCCCGCCGATGTGGCCGCAACACTCACTAAACTCAGGGCTACACTTCCTCCCAATTTCGAAAGCAGATTGAATAATATTAAAGCCGATCTGCTTGCGAAAGTTAATCCGGAGTATAAGTATACAGTGTTGAATGTCCTCAAACTTGCGGCAACTCCATGTGATGACAATACTATGGTTACGCAATGGCTGAACATGCAACTGTCCGACTGGACGTACGACATTATTTTCTACGCATCTCTCACCGGCATGCTTGATTTTCCAACGTATGATGCATTGCTTTTTACAAACAGCGAAAGCGGTCAGCAATTTGGTATTAATGGAGAATACACACAGCGCATTACAAAAACGATAAAGGACCTGAAGCGTTTTTGGGACATTCAATCTTCTCAAATAATTGTAGTGCCAATGCATGGAAGTATGTTGCAGGACAGAGATAGAGTGATCAGGATGGACATGGTACTTTTTGGCGATACTGAACCCGCCGCAGAATTCTGGGCAGATCTGATAGCAGAGTTGTTGCAAGATATACCTCAGTACAGAAACGGCAATCATCCAATTTTTACTTTCAATTCGTTTGCGCAGGCTTCATTTAGTTTCCCTCCTTATGGTGTAGTGCCGGATAAAATAGTGATGGGAGATGGTATCATGGATTCCTATACCGCAATAGGGTATGGAGATGTTGCACCACAGGCCATACTTGCGCATGAATTTGGTCACCATGTTCAATTTCAAAACAACGTGTTTGGCACCGAATCTTCACCAGAGGCAACGCGCAGAACAGAGCTGATGGCAGATGCGATGTCCGCTTATTTTCTCTCAAGCGCAAGAGGTGCATCCATGCAGTGGAAAAGAGTGAAAGAATTTTTGCAGGTCTTCTTTAATATAGGTGACTGTTCATTTAACAGCATCAATCACCACGGTACACCAACTCAAAGAATGGCAGCTGCCGACTTTGGTTATCAAACAGCTAACAATGCTCAAAAACAAGGTCACATTCTAAGTTCAGTTGAATTTATTGCTTTGTTTGATGCCGCATTGCCAACGATTGTGAGTAAGTAAAGTGTCATTAACCCGGGGGGAAGTTGAAAATTAGTTGTTGGTTGTTAGTTGATAGTTGTTAGACTTTAATAACAAACATTTGCAACCAAACTCTAACAACTAAGAACTATTAACTAACAACTTTCTTTCAAATGATAAGGTTTTTTGTGAATTGAAAATTGAAAGTTGAAAGCGATTTGTTTGTAATAACGACTATTCGAAATTGAACATATCATTTTCAATTGTCAATTTTCAATTACTTAACTAAAGTAACAGTAGGAACATTCGTTACAACACCTGTTTGAACCGATACATTCGCAACGTTGGAGTTGTGATAACCGGTTAAAGTGTCTGCGACAAAATATAAGTTCCAGCTGCCTGCGTCGATGCCTGCAAAGCGATAGAAACCTGCCAGCGAAGGAATTGCATACAGCGTGTCTGTACCATTGATGGCCATTACGGTTGCTTTGGCGTCTGGAGGCAAAACTGTGCCTTGTACTGTACCGCCTGTTGCTTCAGAATATGTTCTGATCACAGGTTTAAGATTGTACTTGCCGCTGCCTGTTGCAACGATAGATTTGCTCGCATCAAAATCGATCCACAAACGATAAACAATACCCGGAGTAAGATTTGCGTGAAGGTTCAGTTTTAAACCGCTTTGTTGTGCAGAAGGTGTATTCAATGGATAAGAAACGCCTTTTACTACAACGCTATTGTTGTTGCCGAGTATCAATCTTATCTGGCTGATGGTTCCTGCAGGAACATCTACTGAAGCAAGTAAAGTGTCGATGCCATTTCTAAAATCTAACAGGTTATATACGCCTGGTTTTATTAACGGCACATCTGTCCATCCGTTTGTAGAGTCTGTTGTAGCGTTGATCTTCACACTTTGAATGTCAACGTACACAGCATCATAATTGCCGGGCGCATCTGTAAGTCTTAGTTCAAGCTTAGCGGAGCTGCCAGACGAGGAGCTTTTGTCATTCGCATTTTTACTGCATGCAGTAAACACAGTCGCTACGACCAATAAGCATAAGGCCAGTAATTGAAGGATGTTCTTTTTCATCGAGTCACGTTTTTTCAACTTATTCGAAATCCGTGCCAAATATTCCCGGTTGATAAAACTCCGGTAGAAAACATAAAAAAGAGTCTCGTGAAACGGGACCCTTTTTATGTCAATAGCTGAAATGATGAGCGCAACAACTGCGCAAACAATACGTTGCAAAAAACGTTCCCCCGATCAGCAGCGGGTTTCACATGCCTGATACAGTTTTTTGGAAAGAATGGGGCGTGCGATACACAGTGCCGGGCGAAATTGCGTTCAGTTTATCGTGTCGCTCCTACGGAGCCGGTATTTGATGAATGTCTTGTACGAATCTCTGTAGCTATTATGTTCAGGCCGTTTGAATTTTTGCCAGTGACTCCGCCATCGCTTCGTCTTGCACTGCAAGGTCGGGAAGATTCATTGCCCTGTAAATTTTGGCCCTTTCCGTGTAGGCCGCGATATAAGTTTTGTCGAGCTCGATTGCTTTGTTGGCCATCTCTAATGCAGTCTCATACCTTTCCTGTTCGTAATACACTTGAGCCAAATGCCTGTAAGGATATTCATAAGTTGGGTCCAACTGCAGTGCCTTTTCGAGATCGTTAATTGCTTCCTGGTATTTTTTTGTTTTTAAAAAATAGTAGCCGCGGGTATTGTAGAAAACCGTTTTGTCAAAGTTTGACATGTCGCTCGTTTCCACTAAGCTAACGGACGTGTCGAGGTCCTTAATGGCCAAGTCGTAATCGCCTTTTTCCGTATAGGCCCAGCCACGACCGCGGTAGGCAGAAGAGTTTTTGTCGTCCAGTGAAATGGCATTCGTGAATTCTGTTATTGCGTTGTCGTAATCTCCTTTATTGTTCACATAAATAAAGCCGCGATGCATGTAGGCGTCGGCAAAATCGGGATTGTGGTTGATTATTTCTGTAAGCAGCTGTAAGCGTTTATCCTGATCGGTTTCTTTATTAGTTTTATTGATAAGATCCCAAAGTATTTCCTGTTTTTCGAGATTGTTGATCTCAGATTGCGAAGCGTTCTCCTTTACTTTTTTTGAAATCTCAAGTATGTAGCGGTTAAACTCATCTCCACGTTTTTTTGCTCTTTCTTCGATCGGCGCGAGAGATTTTTCCAGGAACTGGTAATAAAAATCACTGATCACATCATCAAAGTCTTTGATCTTAATGAACCAGCTGTTCGAAGTGTTATTAATAAGATTGGCAACCCGCCAATGTACATCGTTTTCATCAAGTCCGCACCAAAGCAACTCACAGTTGGGCGATTTCATTTGTTGCAAAACATTCATGATGGAATAGTCTGCGCCATTGTAACCAATCACAATAAGATCCAGATTCAGCAGCAGCTCCCGCAATTTTTCTTCCATGCTTTTTGACAGCCGCAATGTTTCTTCGCTGGTGTTTTTAATGTTTGCATAGCGATAGTCACCATGCAGCTTAATGATGTTTGGCTTATTGCCATAAATGGAAATGAACTGGCTGATCTCATCATCCGCAAAGAACCTCACACGCTTGGAAGTATAGTAGGCAACCGTTTCATTGATGAAGTCATCAAAGTTGGTGGTTAGTATATTATTGAAATATCCCTTCTCGATCATGTGGGCAAGTATAACGTAGGCACCGCCGGGACTGCATTCTTCAATTAGTGCTTCTACGAGTCGTTGTCGTTCTCTTGGACTGCTGTTATAGGCGTCCATCCAAAAACCGTATCTGGCATCAGCTACGAGATGATCTTCGTAATCGTCCCATGCCGCATCCGGCACAAAGCTTTGTAATTTTTTCAGCTCGTCCGCTTTAACTTTTTGAATGTTATGTTTGATTATTTCTTCTTTCGCTATTACATAATTAGCAAATGTTTGCGGGTCAATATTTCGATCCTGGAAAAATTTATCGATCAGATCTGATCCTGGTTTTGTTAAGAAATTAGCATGGAGATCAGCAGCAAGCATCGGAAACTTGTCCCTTATAAAACTCAGTTGCTGGCAATACTTTATGATACCGGAGCCCAATGGCACAACAGGATAGGAGCAACCCGCACCCAGCAACAGTGCACTTTTTGGCGTTTTCCAATATTCATGTTTTTGCTGGATCTTATATTGGAGGTAAGATTTTTCTCTGATTTTCTCCGGCAAGATCATCGTGGAAGGCGCAGCCATCGTTTTATTCGAATTAATAATTAATAATTAAGAATTAATAAGAGTAACAGTGAAATCGGAAATAAGTTTTATTCTGCTCAAGATACACGATGCTGAATCCAACAACGAATGGTACTCTACTAATTATTAATTATTAATTATTAATTAAAACTCCCTAATTTCACCCGGCTTTAGGGGTATTCTGAAAAGAATTGAGATAGTCCCTTTGAACCTGATTCGGTTGATACCGTCGTAGGGAAAAGTCAGATGACTTGCTGCATCTATTTTCTTCTCTCACCAGAGGTTCTAAAGCCATAATTATTATCAACACACTTATATTATGGAACAATTGCTCTGGAAGCACATTCAAAACGTTAGGGAAAAATCTCCGCTGGTACACAACATCACGAATTATGTAGTAATGAACAATACGGCAAACGCCTTGCTGGCTATCGGCGCATCGCCCATCATGGCACATGCGCACCAGGAAGTGGAAGAAATGGTAAACATTTGCCAGGCGCTGGTAATCAATATTGGTACGCTGGATGAGTATTGGGTTGTTTCCATGATACAAGCCGCAAAAACAGCACACCGCCTGAACAAGCCGTGGATATTGGATCCTGTCGGGGCCGGCGCTACTTCGTACAGGGATGCGACACTGGAATATCTGCTATCATTCAAGCCAACCGTTATAAGAGGAAATGCTTCTGAAATACTCGCATTGGCAAAACTAAACCAGGAAAAAACAAAAGGAGTTGACAGCACTGCACAAAGCAACGATGCTGTACAAGCTGCTCAATATCTTCATAAAAAATTTGGTTCAACAGTTTGTATTTCGGGTGAAACAGACATCGTTATAGCTGATGGAAAAGAACTGCGCCTCTTCAATGGAAGTGCTTTAATGACAAAGGTCACAGGTCTCGGTTGTACAGCCACGGCGATCATCGGTGCGTTTATTGCTGTTACGGAAAATGTTGCAGAAGCTGCAGCGGCGGCAATTTCACTGTTGAATATTGCCGGGGAAATTGTGGCAAAAAATGTAGAAGGGCCTGGTAGTTTGCAAATGCATTTGCTTGATAAATTATACAACCTGACGCAAAAAGAATTTGATCAACACATCAAATTGTCGGCAGCGCAATGAAGAATGTTTTTCCATACAAATTATACCTTGTGATTTCTGAAGATGCCTGCAAGGGGCGTTCACTCTACGATGTAGCAGAAATGGCCGTTCGCGGCGGCGTTGATATTGTTCAGCTAAGAGAAAAATTTGACAACACTGAAGCCTTTCTGCAAAAAGCAATTTCGCTACAGGAGGTTTTGAGCAAATACAATGTTCCATTGATCATCAATGATAATCTGGAAGTAGCGAGACGCAGCCACGCATATGGCATTCATGTGGGCAACAGTGATTTGCCACCGACCGTAATAAGAGGAACATGGCCGGAGTGTCAGTGTCTTGGCTATTCTATTGAGTATTTGAAACAGTTGGTAAATAAGGAGACACATACGTCTGATTATCTAGGCATCAGTCCAATCTTTGACACATTAACAAAGCAGGATACTGTGACGCAGTGGGGATTAGCGGGCCTTCGGCAAATACGCGGCATTACAGACAAGCCGCTGGTAGCAATCGGAAATATGAATGCACAGAATGCTTACGATGTGATCAAAGCCGGAGCTGATTGCCTTGCCGTTGTTTCTGCAATATGTGCTGCAGCTGATCCTGAAAAAGCGGCGAGCGAAATTAGAAATAATATTGAGCGAGCGCTGTAAGGTTGTTTTGAGTTCTGAGTAGTGCAAATCGCAACTGGGTTATGTTCCATAATTTTTTAGTTGCCTCACAGCTTAAACTCCAACCCATAACTCAAAACTCACAACTCAAAACTTAAAAAAATGAATAAACACAAAAGCCCTTCCGTGCTGACAATCGCCGGCTTTGATGGCAGCGGAGGCGCGGGCATTCAGGCTGATATAAAAACGATCTCTGCGCTGGGTTGCTATGCTACTTCTGCGTTAACGGCGTTGCCGGTGCAAAATACAATGGGTGTTCGTTCCATTTATCCCATCCCAACGGAGGCAGTCGGAGAACAGATTAAAGCGGTGATGGACGACATTTTTCCGGACGCCATTAAAATAGGCATGGTGCACACCAGTGAGTTGGTGGATACCATTGTAAACACATTGCAACAGTATCCGAAAGTGCCGCTGGTATTCGATCCGGTAATGGTGGCAACGAGTGGGCATCGCCTGATCGAAGAGCAAACCATTCAAACAATTATTGACAAACTAATTCCAATTGCAGCCGTCATTACGCCCAATCTTGATGAAGCGGAAATTCTTGCGGGCATGAAGATTCAAACGGTGGATGAAATGTATGCGGCCGGAGAAAAAATTAAGCAACTGGGATGCAGGTCTCTGCTTTTGAAAGGCGGTCACTTAAAAGCCAGTGTACTTACATCGCTTTATTTTTCTGAAGATGGAAAGGTGCACGAGTATCACTACGAAAAGTTTGAGACCAATAACACACATGGCTCTGGTTGCACTTTATCATCTGCCATTGCCAGTTATATTGCCCAGGGCAAATCATTGGTAGAAGCTGTTGCGCTGGCGCAGGATTATGTGCACAAGGCCATTTATCATGGCAAAGATTTGCAGATAGGAAAAGGCAATGGTCCTTTGAATCATTTTTTTGATCCACAAAAACTTATTACTTATGAATTGGTCGGATAAAGCCTGGAGCGCAATTGAAAGTATTTACGCGAACATCATCGAAATGCCCTTCATTACTGAGTTGACGGAAGGTTCATTGCCGTTGGAAAAATTTCAGTTTTACATAGCACAGGACTCACGTTATCTCGATCATTTCGGTAGAGCATTGTCATTGATAGGAGCCAGGGCAAACGATTTGCAGGATGCATTGGCTTTCATCCGTTTTGCAGAAGGCGCCATTGTAGTTGAGAACGCATTGCATGGTTCTTATTTCGAAACATTTGGCATTACAAGCGCGGGCAATATAGAACCAGCTTGTCATCATTATATTCATTTTCTGAAAAGCACCGCAGCATTGGAATCTGTGGAAGTGGCAATGGCCGCGGTTTTGCCGTGCTTCTGGATATACAAAAAAGTAGGTGATCATATTTATAGTAATCAAACAAACGAAACCAATCCTTATCGCAAGTGGATCGATACGTATGCAGGTGAAGAGTTTGGCGAGTTAGTGAATCGTGCGATTTCCATTTGTGATAATGCTGCTTCAAAATGCACGGAAGCTCAGCAACAGGCAATGATCAATGCCTTCGAAACTGCCAGCAGACTTGAGTTTGATTTCTGGGATGCGGCTTACAGGTTGAGAAAATGGAGCGTTTGATGTTCGATGTTTCCATCTCACTACCAAGTCACTAAGGCCGCTAAGTTTCGCTAAAGTTTTTGTCTAACTATAATCATTCACTTAGAATAGGAAGAGGGTGTGCACCAGACCTGACAGGTTTCTAAAAACCTGTCAGGTCTTAGTCTCCGCGAATAAGCTTCCTTGTTTTGGGGGCAAACATAGGGCCACTAAGGCCACTAAATTTCACTAAGAATCGTTGATATTTTTTAGCTGCAAAAAAAATGGAAGATTGTCCATTTCTGTGTAAAAAAGTCCATGCGCATCATGGTTTAAAGAAAAAAAGAGACTTAACATTCACTACAGAATTGCTCCAAATTTGGAGTGTTTATTTGCATGAAATATATCTGTAGTATGAGATGGATTTTGATAGTGGGTCTAATGTTTTCTGTTTTTGCAAGTAACGCGCAACAATCGTCGCGACTCGTAATTTCAGTGAAGGACAGTGCTTCGAAAAAAGCTTTGGAAGATGTTTCTATAGTCAATCAATCTACAAAAAAAGGCGGCAGAAGTAACGATAACGGTTTTTACATTTTAAATACATCTGATGGTGGAAGCAAAACTTTTCAGTTTTCATCTACTGGTTACAATGAAAAAACGGTAGACATTTCATTGCCATTTTCGTCCGATACTTTATATGTGTTCCTTAGCAGAAAAGAAGGTGAAATGTCAGAAGTGGTGATCACGAGTACAAGATCATCCGCCAACAGAATCGAGGATCTGCCCATGAAAGTGGAAGTGCTTGGACAGGAAGAAATGCAGGAAGAAGGGCAAGAGAAGCCGGGTAATATCGCAAGTCTATTAGGCGACCTTTCAGTTATTCACGTTCAAAATACATCGGCAGTAAGCGGCAGCAATGCAATTCGCATGCAAGGCCTCGATGGCAAATACACGCAGCTGTTGAGAGATGGTGTTCCGGTGTATGAAGGCATCAGCGGCAACTTCGGCGTGCTGGCCATTCCACCGTTGGACCTAAAACAAATTGAAATCATTAAAGGATCTATTTCTACTTTATATGGAGGTGGCGCGATTGCAGGTATGATCAACTTTGTTTCAAAGGCGCCAACAAAAAAGCCGGAGTTAACTGTATTGCTGAATCATTCTACGTTGAAAGAAACCAACGCGAATGTTTATTATGCCCAACGCTGGAACAAAACGGGACTTACTCTTTTTGCCGGCACTACTCAACAAAAAGCAGTCGATGTAAATAACGATGGTTTCAGTGATGTGCCAGATTTGCATCAGTACATTATTCATCCGAAATTCTTCTATTACATTAATCCGAGGGCAACGCTAACTGCTGGTTATACCGGAACATTCGAAACCCGCAATGGCGGCGACATGCATGCAATTGGTACGAAAGAAGCAGGCGTAAGCCGGTATTTTGATAACAATACAAACAGTCGCCACAGCGTAGATGTGCAATACACTGAAAGAGGCATTGATGGTGGAAAATTCACGGCGAAAGCGGTGGGAAGTATTTTCAATGTGAATGAAAACGAGAAATATTTTCTTACACACGGGCAACAAATAAACAGCTACGCAGAGATGTCATATAACAAAGTTGTTGGTAAAAACGATCTTGTATTTGGCCTCAACAATACGAGTGAAAATTATTCACGCAGACCTGATGACAGCACGCACGTGAACAATTATTTCTATAACACAACGGGTTTGTTTGCACAGGACGGCATTCATTTTTCTGATAAATTCATAACTGAAGTTGGCATTCGCGCTGACTATCACAATCGCTACCATTGGTTCATATTGCCGCGCATTGCTTTTGTTTATAAACCGATTGATGGAATGAGTATTCGTCTGTCATCCGGAACAGGATACAAAGTGCCTGAGATATTTACTTCGCAAACGCAAATGATGGGCTATGAAAAATTGTTGCCTTTGTCCGACAGTGTTCAGGCAGAAAAAAGTTACGGAATCAACTTCGATGCGAACTACGAGTTTAAACTGGGCGAGGTTAAGGTGACTGTTAACCAGGCGCTGTACTACACAGACATCCAACATGCCATCGTTCCTATAGTTCACGCAAATGGATACTATAGTTTGCAAAGCGCATCATATGATGCACATAGTCTCGGAACAGATACTTACATACAGTCTTCATGGGATGAGTTGGAGCTGTATCTGGGCTACAACCATACTGTTTCAAAATATACTGACGTCGCAAAAACCAATGTTCCTTTTGCGCCGCGTGATAAATTTGCTGCTACACTTGCATACGAGATCGAAGGCAAATGGCGCATGGGTGTTGAGAGCAGTTGGGTAGGTAATCAATATTTGCCTGATAATACAAAGGCGCCTGACTACTGGTTCTGGGCGTTAATGCTTCAGCATAATTTTGGTGAACATGTCAGTGTAGTGGCAAACTGTGAAAACATTTTCGATTCCCGCCAGGGCAAAAACGAACCACTATATACTGGCTCCATAAGCGATCCACAATTCAAACCTCTTTGGGGACCAATTGATGGAAGATCGGTGAACTTGAGTGTGAAGTTTAAACTGTAATTAGTAATAAATAATTAGGAATTAATAGGAGTGGCATTCGATATTGAATGCCACTTTTTTTTATTCACTTTCGCCGCGGGTTTGCCTAAATCATGCGGCCCTATTAATTGTTAATTACTAATTCTTGATTCGTCTTCACGGTAAAATTCCTTCTTTCTTCAGTTTTTCTTCAGAATTAACTAGCTTATTCAACCAAAGGCTTGTATCTTTTCTTGATAACTCTTTGCTTGCCATAAAATAGTGCATGTTTTCCGTGCCTGTTTAAAACCATTCAATTTGCAAAAGACTATGCAATCCTTCCTGGCATCTTTAAAAGATCGCTACGGTAAATTTATCGTAGTGGCTGTGTTGTTTATTTGTTTGTTGAGATTGTTTTTTATTGGAGAAATGGGCATGATGCCGCAAGACGCATATTACAGTTTTTATTCCGATCATCTGGCGCTTTCATATTTTGATCATCCTCCCGCAATTGCCTACATGCTCAGGTTGTTTATGATGATCTTCGGCCGGCATGTATTTGTTTTAAAACTTGCAGATACCGTTGTTACACTACTTACGATTTGCTGCTTTTATAAACTGGCTTCGCTGTTTCTCGACAAAGAAAAATTGCCGACAGCAATGATCCTGTTGTTAAGCACTTTCATGGTTACGATTTTATCGCTGATCTCCACACCCGATGTTCCTTTGTTGCTGTTCTGGTCATTGTCATTGCTCATGCTGTACAATGCCATTTTTCGCGAAAAAAAATACTATTGGCTTTGGTCGGGAATATGCATGGGGCTTACGTTTGACAGTAAGTACACCGCTGTTTTCTTGCCTGCTGGTGTTTTTTTGTTTTTAATATTGTCGCCTACACATCGCAAGCAATTGCTTTCACCTTGGCTCTGGTTCGGCGCAGTGCTTTTTGTTGCTACGATCAGTCCCGTTATCATTTGGAACGTGCAGCATAATTTTGCTTCTTTCCGTTTTCAATCAGCAGAAAGAATGAGCGATCCGGAAACATCCCATATAAACATCGTTTACTTCTTTGGTTTGCTGGGGCACCAGGCCGCTGTCCTGATGCCTGTGTTGCTTGCGGCATTTTTTGTTTTGTTGTACAAAACTTTCAAGACCTACAAGTTGCGCATAGCGAGCATTCCAGCAGAGGAGTTGTTTCTTCTGTGTTTCTTCCTTCCGCTGTTTGGTGGCTTTATCGTGCTGTCATTTGTTTATTGGATAAAATTAAACTGGATAATGCCGGCCTACATTACGGGCATTATTTGGGTAACCAGGTTATTCAACAAAAAATGGTTGAAGGTGCAGATTGGTTTTGCATTGGTGCTACATGTGGCGTTGGCATTGGAAATAATTTTTTATTTCGTGCCCGTGTATTCAAACGACACATGGGTAGGATGGAAGCAACTCGCCCAAAAAGTGGAAACAGTGCGAAAGGTTTATCCCAACGATTTTATTTTTTCTGCAGATGGTTACAAGACTTCAGCTGTACTTAACTTTTACATGGATGAGATGGTGTACAGCAGCAACATTATTGGAAGAGAAGGATTGCAGTTTGATTTTGTAAACAATGATTTTAATGCATTGAAAGGAAAAAACGCTTTGTATTTTCGGTCCGATCCTCAGTTCAAAAATTTAGAAAAAGACAATGGTCATCCTGATTTTTTGCCGCAATACTTTGATGATATAAAAGAGCTTGACCCCATCATTATCACTGACAACAATGGCAAGCCAGTCAGAAAGTTTTTGGTTTACGAGTGTATGAATTATAAGCCGGGCAAGAAATAACTGAATAACTGAGTAACTCAATAACTGAATAACTGAGTGCTCAATTGTGGTTTTGCATTTCGAATATCAACAACTCAGTTATTCAGTTCATTCAGTTATTCAGTTACTCCGCTGTCGTCGGATCAATCATCGTAGAAACATGGCTCACTACGTTTGCGGGAAATCCTCCTTGTTTGGCATGTTCAAGCACCATTTCTTTATTGGGAGCAATGTAAACGCAATAGATCTTATCGTCGGTTACAAAGCTTTCCACCCATTGAATGGTTGGCCCCATACTTTCTAATACTCTGCAGGATGTTTGTGAAATATTTTTCAACTCCTGTGCAGACAATTTTCCAGCGCCGGGAATTTCCCGTTCGATAACATACTTAGGCATTTGTTCGGTTTTTTATGATGAAAAAAGAGAAAGAATTTTTTCAGAAAAATAACTTTTAGGGCGTCAGAGGAGTGGATTTTAGGAGGATACAAATTAAAAACCTGCAGATAAGGTCGTAACCTAAGATAAGCGATAAAGACGGCATTTGCAAGTGCTGTGGCGATTGGCAGGTTTTTAGCGGCCCGACAACCAGCAGGAATTTTCTTTTTTCCCAAACCAGTCGTTAAATATTACCAGGTGATCGTTTTTCATGGCAACTTTTGTATTTTTAAGAAGCCATGATTTTGTAAGGATTTGAAGTTTATTTTCCTGTACAGAAATCAACTTCAAATATTGTTTGATCAATCGGCAAATCGGATAAATTAAAATTTAAAACTACCCTGGAATGTTAGGCATCGGACTAGTAGGTTTACTGCTCATAATAGCCAATATAATTGTTACCTACAGAGGATTAAAGAGCGATTCGTTTTATGAAAAGTATAAGTTTGAAGTTGAAAAGGTACTTCTATATAAAGATTACAAGAGAATTGTAACCGGCGGCTTTTTACATGTAAGCTGGCTGCATCTTTTCTTTAATATGCTTTCGTTGTTTTTCTTTAGTGGCAGCATTGAAAGTGCACTTGGCCCGTGGCAATTTTTGCTGATTTATTTTGGAGGTTTAATTGGCGGTAACCTGTTCGCATTGTACGTTCATCGTCATCATCCTGACTACAGCAGCATTGGTGCTTCAGGCGCCACTTGCGGAATTCTGTTCGCTGCCGTGGCATTGTTTCCTGGCATGGGCATTATGCTTTTCCCTTTACCCATCTCTGTTCCGGCCTGGTTGTATGGTTTATTGTTTGTTGGTATTTCGGTGTATGGCATCAGATCGGGCAGGGATAATATTGGCTACGAAGCGCATCTCGGCGGTGCCCTGGTTGGCATGATCACAGCCATTTTGCTGAAACCATCGGTTGTGCCGCATAACTATTTCGCCATCCTTGCTGTTGCAGTTCCTACTATAGCTTTCATTTACATCATCGCAAGGAAACCACATCTGTTAATGATTAATAATTTATTCTACGATACACATAAGAACTATCGCTCCATCGATCATAAATACAATGCAGAGCGATTCAACCGCCAGCAGGAAGTTGACCGGATCCTCGACAAAATCAGCTCCAGGGGTATGAAGAGTTTGACAAAGAAGGAGAGGGAGACGCTGAAGGAATATTCGAAGAAAATTGAAAGTTGAAAATGGTAGGGGCGAAATTGCATTCGCCTCGACTACTACGAATAACAGCCATCCGGTAACCCTCCACTAAAGAAAATTTTCACATCAGCTTAACGATGCTGTAATTACTTTTAAAGGTGTGATCTTAAACCTTAAAAAAAGTCCCTGTGACAAAACAAGCATTCACAGAATCGCAGAAATTCAAAGGAGCGCTAATGTACTTTGTCTTCGTTCTTTTGGGTGGCGTTCTTGCACTGTTTTTTTATGCAGATGTTCAGCAGTTAATTTTCTCCAAACCATTTGGAGATAAGCCTGCGTCAAATGCAGCATTGATAATAGTGACATTGTTTCTGGCTTTTTTACTTTTCGCACTGATTGCAACTACATTGGAAACCCGCGTAACAAATGAAGGAGTATCCTTTCGCTGGAAGCCATTTCAAAGGAAAGCCAAACTATTTTGCTGGAACGATATTACAAAGGCTGAGATTATTTACTATGGTTTTGTGGGCTATGGCCTGCGCATTACATCACACGGACTGGTCTACACGGCGGGCGGAAACACTGGCCTTCGGCTGGTGTTAAAATCCGGTAGGAAAATAATTATCGGCACGCAAAAGCCGGAAGAACTGGAGGAGTTTTTAGGGGAGTTGAAAGTTGAAAGTTGAGAGTTGTTTGTTTTAAGGGCAAATGCCATCCGACCAACATCATTTTCAATCAATTTTCAATTTTCAACTCTCAACTCTCCACTAGTTTCACATCAATTCCCTTCCTCAACGTATTGTGTATTTCCGCAACTTTATCGGTGTGTTCCAGTAATTCTTTTATTTTTTCATCAGAGACATTTGCCACAATGTTTGCCTTGTATTCAAAATCAGAACCGGGTTCGCCGTCAGCGCCAAATTTTCCTGTAACAATTACTTCTACATCCAGCACTTCAATGTTGCGTTTCGCAGCTTCGCGATAAATGTCGTTGCAAAAACAGGTAGCCAATGCGAGTAGCAGCAATTCGCCTCCATTAACAGAAGAACCCCGGCCATTGGCCTTTGCAGGGATATTGACGTGCTTGATAACGCCATTCGTTTGCACCTCAATTCCCTGGTGCAGCAAGCTGTGTTTGATTTTGGCAGACATTTTCATATGCAGGCTTTTCTTTAAAGTTAAGAAACCCGGAGATTTATTGAGGAAGGAGGGGATTTGATATTTGAGAATTAGCATTTAGCGTTTGTAGTCAATTTGAAATGAATAAATATCAATTTGACACTTATTTTACATTATTTATGTCTGCTACCAACCGTGAATGCTTTAGTTTTGCGGCAAATTTGAAACGCAATGGCTATGATAAAAGCAAAAGCATTATTGTTTGACATGAACGGAACAATGATCGATGATATGGCCTATCACGCCAAAGCCTGGTACAATATTCTGAATGAAAAAGAAAAACGTTATCAGCAGGAATATCTTCCTTTCTTAAAGTTGATCGATGGGTTGAAAGAAGTTTTGGCTACGGCAAAATCACAAGGTGTAAAAATGGCGATTGGTTCTGCGGCGATTCCTTTCAATATTGATTTTGTGTTGGACAACCTGCATATCCGCGACTATTTTTCTGTAATTGTAAGTGCGGACGATGTGGAAATCAGTAAGCCTCACCCTGAAACATTTACAAAGGCAGCGGAATTGCTTGGAGTTGCTCCTGCGGATTGCATCGTTTTCGAAGACGCTCCCAAAGGTGTAGAAGCGGCGCAAAACGCAGGCATGAAATCAATTGTACTAACTACCATGCACGAAAAAGAAGAATTCGCACAGTATACCAACATAGTAGGGTTTATTAAAGATTATACAGATCCGCATTTGGTTTCGCTGCTTTAAAACTGATAAATCAAAAGTCAAAAGTGAAAAGTCAAAAAGTCCGTTTATTGGCGAACTTTTTGACTTTTTACTTTTCAATTTTGACTTTTCACATTATTGTTATATTTTATGCGTATGACAATAAGAATACTAATCCCGTTTCTTTTTGTTAGCCAGATTTCATTAGCCCAAACCTCGAGCATCGATTGCGCCAAAACGCTGAACCAGGAACTATTGGTTGTTAAATATGGCAAGGATTCATTGCCTGCGGATATTAAAATTTTACAGCAATGCGGGCGCCTCGATTCTACAGACGCGGAGATCTTTCTTAGTACGCAAGTGCTGGGCTCATTGATCTTTAGCTTACAAAATGACCACAAGCAACCCACTTACAGCGGAGTGCTCAATCTCATCGACCAATTCAAAAAATCGCCCGGCTATCACAAATACAGAGCCGAGAGAACTCCGGATCCCCTCGAGACAAGTCCTGCCAGTTACAAACTCGAAACAGAGCCCTTTGTCGATGTTGGCAATTCCATTAAAAAAAGCAAAAGCAAAAATAAAAAGGTACTTATATATTTTACGGCCCTTTCTTCGGCAAATGCAAGGAGAATGGAGCAGACAGTGTTGAGCGACGACAAAGTATTAGTCATTCTTAGTGAAAATTATGTTGTCTTTAATGCGAGCGTTGATGATAATACGAAACTGAATAGTGCCACGACAACCGGTAGGAAAAACCTGAAAATTCAGCAGGAAAAATTCAAGCAGGGGAGCCAGCCATATTTTGTTGTGGTTGATTACAGCGGAAAAGTTCTCGCAGAAAGCGGGTATACCAATAATGTGAAAGGATTCACTGATTTCCTGAACAAAGGATTGTCTGCTCCGTAGGGGCGAATTGCATTCGCCCTGTAACACCCCGTTTGGTGCGGCGCACGTTACGACGTGCCTGCATGTATCAAAAATCAAAAATCAAAAATCAAAAATCAAAAATCAAAAGTAGAAATTCGAAAATCGAGTAGCTCAAACTGCAACTTAAAATGCAAGGTCGCTATTGGTGGTCTTTTACTTTTCCCCTTTGAATTTTTGCCATAAAAAAAAGCCCCGATGTAGACACATCGGGACTTTTGGTATTTGGAATTGATTAGTTTCTGAAGCAAATATAGGCAAAAAAATGACTTTAGAAATTTACCTGACGTTAATTTTTCAGAATATACGTATTAGCTGGTAAATTTCCTTTCGTACTTACAACGGACAATTCTTTTTTTACCTCTAACTTATTGTTAACACCAACCTTCTCTTCTTTAGTGTGGTGAACTTGAGCCAATGTTGGTGCAATTACCAAAGACACAATTGACATCAATTTGATCAAAATGTTCATGGATGGTCCTGACGTATCTTTAAACGGATCGCCTACAGTATCACCAGTCACTGAAGCTTTATGTGGCTCTGATTTTTTGTAATAAGTTTCACCGTTAATTTCAACACCTTTCTCGAAAGATTTTTTCGCATTGTCCCATGCACCGCCTGCGTTATTTTGGAACATACCCATCAATACACCACTCACAGTAGCACCGGCAAGGAAGCCGCCCAATGCTTCAGGTCCTAAAACAAAACCCATGATCAAAGGAGAGATCAAAGCGATGGCGCCTGGCAACATCATTTTTTTGATAGACGCATCTGTAG
>Ga0318567_10000433_pt1 | contig 17600 bp, 17 predicted proteins | sample GRESIP088b5f20_FD_203691 | JGI IMG/M metagenome (GOLD analysis project Ga0318567, IMG submission 203691) | Tropical soil microbial communities from Luquillo Experimental Forest, Puerto Rico - GRE.SIPMG.088b5f20 | ecosystem: Environmental > Terrestrial > Soil > Tropical forest > Bulk soil...
TTCCCTGAAGGGGGACGGAATGACGGAAAAAACTAAAATTGCGTTGATTACCGGGATTACTGGGCAGGATGGTTCTTATCTTGCCGAGTTTCTTTTGGAAAAGGGTTATGTCGTTCACGGCATCAAGCGTCGTGCGAGTCTCTTTAATACAGACAGGGTCGACCATATTTACCAGGATCCGCACGTTACGGATCAGCGTTTCTCGCTTCACTATGGCGATCTTTCTGATACCAGTAATTTGGTGCGCATCATCCAGCAAGTGCAGCCTGACGAGATTTACAATCTTGGTGCGCAAAGTCATGTGGCGGTGAGTTTCGAAAGCCCTGAGTACACGGCGGACGTGGATGCGATCGGTACGCTGCGCCTGCTGGAAGCAATTCGAATTCTGGGTCTGGAAAAGAAAACGCGCTTCTATCAGGCCAGCACCAGTGAGCTGTTTGGGCTGGTCCAGGAAATTCCTCAAAAGGAAACGACTCCGTTTTATCCTCGCAGCCCGTACGCAGTAGCGAAGTTGTATTCATATTGGATCACGATTAACTATCGTGAGGCCTATGGCATGTACGCGTGCAATGGCATTCTGTTTAATCATGAAAGCCCGCGACGCGGTGAGACTTTTGTCACGCGCAAAATTACGCGGGGCTTGGCCAACATTGCCACGGGTCTGGAAAGCTGTCTCTACATGGGGAATATGGATGCCCTGCGGGATTGGGGGCACGCCAAGGATTACGTGCGAATGCAGTGGCTTATGCTGCAGCAGGATGAACCGGAAGATTTCGTTATCGCTACCGGCCAGCAGTACAGTGTGCGGCAATTCATTCAGTGGAGTGCTGCCGAGCTGGGGATCCATCTTGAATTCCGTGGGCAGGGCGTTGAAGAGCACGCGCTGGTGATCGCGGTAGAGGGCGATCGCGCGCCTGCCGTGAAGGTTGGGGACATCATCGTCAGGGTGGATCCGCGTTACTTCAGGCCCACTGAAGTGGAGACGTTGCTTGGCGATCCCGCCAAGGCAAAGCAGAAGCTTGGCTGGGAGCCGGTTATCACGGTGCAGGAGATGTGCCGCGAGATGGTCGAGCACGATCTGGAGCGGGCGCGCCAGCATGCCCTGCTCAAACATCACGGATATGCCATAACGGTCAATCGCGAATAGGCGGTCATGGCGGATCGGAAAGGCATTATTTGGCAGGAGGCCTGGGGAAGCACTTGCGCCCGGCCACACTGGCTGTCTCGAAGCAGTTGGTAATAAACAGGACCATGAATGAAACGCTATACCCTACTCGATCTGGCGACCTTCAGCGATGATCGCGGTTCACTGACTGTGCTGGACAATGTCTTGCCGTTTCCCATTGCCCGAAGCTATTGGATCTATGGGGCCGACGGCCAGACGCGTGGCGGCCACCGGCATCATGTCACGCGACAAGCTCTTATCGCCGTTGCCGGCAGCGTGTCCGTATTTATGGACGACGGTGTCGAGGAGGCTACCGTGTTACTCGACAGCCCCAGTCGATGTCTTCTGGTCGAGCCGAAAGATTGGCACACCATGACTTTTGGCCGAGACTCCGTTTTGCTGGTGATTTCATCTCACCACTACGATCGTAGTGACTACATAGATCAGCGTTATGAGTAATACGGCAGTCATTGAATACGAGAGCCTGGCCCGTTCCAACAGCCGTTTCATGGCGGAACTCGAAGATGCAGCATCTCGGGTCATCCGTTCCGGCTGGTATGTGCTCGGCAAGGAAGTCGCAGCCTTCGAGGAGGAATTTGCTGCGTGGGTCGGCGCGCGTCACTGTATCGGTGTAGCCAATGGACTCGACGCATTGATTTTGTCCCTTGAGGCTCTCGATTTGCCCAAGGGCTCCGAAGTCCTGGTTGCATCGAACACCTACATCGCTACCATTCTTGCGATTATTCGGGCGGGGTATAAGCCGGTGCTCGTCGAGCCGGTGCTCGATACCTTCAACATGGATCCTTCACAGCTGAAGGCGGCGCTGTCAGAAAAGACGCGCGCAATTTGCGTGACACACTTGTTCGGCAAGTCATGCCGCATGGATGCCATTGGGGCCTTTGCTCGCGAACATGGGCTCAAAGTAGTGGAGGACTGTGCGCAGTCCCACGGTGCTCAATTGGCTGGCCAGATGACTGGCACGTTTGGTGACGCGGGGTGCTTCAGCTTCTATCCGACCAAGAATCTGGGAGCGATTGGCGACGCTGGCGCAGTGGTGACCAACGACGACGAATTGGCGGACAGGCTGCGCCACCTCCGCAACTACGGTTCCAAGCAGAAATACGTCAATCGCTACGCGGGCGTCAATTCCCGCCTGGATGAAATGCAGGCGGCGATGCTGCGTGTGAAGGTGAAGCATCTGGACGAAATGACCGCGCATAAGCGTGCCCTTGCAGAGATCTATTTTTCGGAGTTGCCCGATTGGGTGGTCAAGCCCGTGCGTCGCTCCGACGAGTTTGACGTGTTCCATATCTTCGGTCTACGCCATAAGCAGCGCGATGCCCTGAAGGCCTTTCTGCTGGAGCGGGGCATCAAGACCGAAATCCACTACCCCATCCCGCCGCACCGGCAGGAAGCCATGCGTGGCATTCTGGAGGGGACCTATCCCATCGCCGACGAGCTCCACTCGACCGAGTTGAGCCTGCCGATTTCCAACGGCCATACAGCCGACGAGGTGCGGGCGGTTTGCAGGGCGATCGAGGCTTTCGGCATATGAGAATCATGGAGCAAGGCGCGGCGGCGGATAACTCACGCGGGCTGCCCGGGGCCGAGGGCACGGCAACAGAGGCGTTGGGGCCGCGGGCTGTATGCAGCGGTGCTCGGGGTGATGCGGCGATTCGGATCTCGCATGTCACCAAGCGCTATCGCATTTATCCCACCCCTTGGAATCGCATGCGCGATGCGATGGGTTGGACCGCTCAGTATAAGGAATTCGACGCGCTGCATGACGTGTCCTTCGATATCCATCGGGGCGAGTTCTGGGGCATCCTCGGCCGCAACGGCTCGGGAAAGTCGACGCTGCTCAAAATGGTGGCGGGCCATCTCCAGCCAACCAGCGGAACGATCGACTGTGCCGGCCGTGTGACGCTGCTGCAACTGGGACTCGGGTTCGATCCGGAGCTCACCGGCCTGGAAAACATCCGGCACTCGCGCATGCTGCAGAATCTCAGCAGCGACTTCGAGGAGATCGAAGATTTCGTGCGCGAGTTTTCGGAGTTGGGCGACTTCATCAATTACCCGGTGAAGACCTATTCCTCGGGTATGCACTCGCGCTTGGGTTTTGCTACCGCCGTCGCGGGCGACCCAGACATTCTCATCGCCGACGAGGTGCTGGCAGTGGGCGACATGAGCTTCTCGCAAAAATGCCTGGCCAAGATGCGCGAGTTCAAGGAGCGAGGCAAGACGGTGGTGCTGGTGACGCACGACGTCAATGCAGTCAAGTCATTCTGCGACCATGCGGTATGGCTCAACGACGGCCGCATGATCACGCTTGGCCCGGCCAAGCTGGTGGCCGATGATTTTCGCAATTTCATGCTGTACGGCGTGATCAGCGACCTCAGTACCAGTGATGGCGAAGCGAGTGGGGAATCCTCCGTGGCAGACGAGGGTGGCACTGCCGCTGTCGCCGCCGCTGCTTCGTCTCAGATCGACTGGTTGCGGCCCAATGCCGGTCGGCGAACGGTCAGCAATGGAAAGATCGAAATCGAGCGCTACCGATTCATCGACTACCAGACCCGTGAGGTGCTGACGAGCTGGCGTCCTGGCGGCACGCTGGAGTTCCAGATCGTGTTTCGCGCCCTCGAGCCCTGCGTCCTGCATTCATTCGCGTTCACCCTGCATGACCGCAACGGCATGATCGCCCTGCACCTGAATTCCGAATTCTTCGGCGTCGGCGCTTTCGAGCCCGAGCCAAGTGGCGCCTATGAGGCGGCGTTCCGCTTCGACGCGCCGCAGCTGGCTGGCGGGGAATATTCCATCTCCTTTGGCTGCTCAGAAGGCAGGGAGGGGGTCCTGATGGAGAAGTACGACTACGACAGTGCCGTGCAGGTGAACTGGGAAAAATCAGATGCAACCGACCGTCAGGGCGGCTACGTGATCGTGCCGGCGGGTTCCTTCAATTACAAGAAACATGCATAAGTTCTTTGGGAGTCTTCTGGCACATCGCGAGCTATTGCTGAGACTGACCCGGCGCGATATCACGGCCGCCTACAGTGGCTCGGTTGCGGGCAGCTTGTGGGTCGTGATCGATCCATTGGTGTATGTGGTCTTGACGCTCGTGTTCTTCCAGTTCGCCATCAAGGGAGGCGCTACAGGCGGCGTGCCGTACGTGGCCTGGGTGATGCCCGTCATCATCTTCTGGACCTTCATCAATACAGTGTTGAACTCCAGCATCGGCTCGGTGCGCGAATACAGCTACCTCATGCGGCACCGCAGCTTCGACATGCGCTTGGTCGCGGTCATCAAGATTCTGTCGGGCTCGTTCGTGCACGTGATATTGATGGCTATCGTGCTGCTGGCCCTTGCGCTGCTGCTGCACGTGCGCGTCAGTTGGCTGACCCTCGGCGTGGTATATTTTTATTTCGCCATGTGCTGTCTGCTCGTGGCGATGGGTTGGCTGCTGTCCGCACTGGGGACCTTCTGGAAGGACATGCGCAACCTGGTCAGCATCTTCCTGCAGGTAGAGTTCTGGGTGAGTCCGGTCTTCTGGGAGCCTGAACGCTTCCCCAAGCCGGTGGCCCTGCTGATGTACCTCAATCCGCTGTACTACCCCATCCACGGCTATCGCGCGTCGGTGCTTTCGATGGATTTCGGCGCGCACTTCTGGCTGATCACGCTGTACTTCTGGGCACTGGTAGCATTCTTGTTGTGGTTTGGTTCGCGTGTGTTTACGCGATTGTCCAAGAGTTTTGGGGATGTGCTTTGAGTGGTATGAGTGCATTCTTCGCAGAGGGAATCGATGCCAGCCAACCTGATCTCCAACCTCATTTCTCGCTTGTCGGGAAAGCGCATTCAGCAGGCTGCCGGTTCGCGCCTGAAGCATGAACTAGACGCCGAGCAGTCGAGCGAAGAGAACCTGCCGAAGCAGCACGAGATCTTCTCCAGCGAGGCGGAGGTGCAGGCCCACCTCGGCGGCTACCAGGACGGCTCGCTCAACGAGTACATCATCGCCAAGTCCACGCGCTGGCTGGATGGGCTGCGTGTCGACGAGTTTGTTTTGCCGCCCCACTTATGCAACCTGTTGTGGGTGATTCAAGTCGTGCACTCCCGGCTTGGTCGTCCGGTACGCATTCTCGATTTCGGCGGTGGCGCTCCCACAATCGCCTTCTTGATGCATCAATTGGGGCTGTCGGCTTCACTGGACAGCTACAGAATCATCGAGAGCCCGGCTTTCGTGCAGAAGGTGCCAGCGGCGTGGCGCGAGCGGTGCGAGTATTTTGACGTGTACGACGGCGATGCCTGCGACCTGCTGATCCTGTCGAGCGTGCTGCCGTATCTGAATCGCTTTCTGGTCCAGTCCGTGTATCGCAATATCGAGAAGGCGCCGCCGGAGTTCGTCTACTTTGGCCGCACCTCATTCCTGCCCGAGTCCTATCAGCAGGAGGAGGCGTTCACGATCCAGGAATCCAGGTACAGAGAGCACGGTGCTCAAATCGACGTAGGCATGACCGATATTGAGAACAACGTGGCTCGCTACGTGAAGCGGCACTTCAAGTGGTCAGAAGTGGCTAGCGTCATTGATCCGCTAGGTTATACCCGGATCCTTTTGCTGAGCGACGAGTCGGGGCTGGAAAATATCCAGGGACTGAATCTGTATACAAATAATTCCCTGTGGGAGAGGCGTGGCTAGGATGGTGTCTTGCGAAGTGGGATTTGTCGAATGGACGTGCAGGGAAATTCAATGGGCGTGGCGTACCCTGCGCGGCTTGCCCGGACGGCGTGAGTTCAAACAACGCTACTGGGCCGCAGTCGAGCCGGTTCTCGCTGCACACCAAAACAGCTTCAGCCGTGAGGATGCCGAGGCATCGCTGCAGCCGTGGCTGAAGTCGATGGCATTCAGCCAGGGTCCCTTGCGCGATGGCTGGCCGTGGATGCCGTTTCCTGCGATCAAGTTCCTGGAGACGCTGCTGACCAAGGAGTCGCGGGTCTTCGAATTTGGCGCCGGGGGCTCTTCGGTGTTCTTTTCTTCACGAGTGGGCGAACTGGTCAGCGTCGAGCATGATCCGTACTGGTTCGAGCAGACCCAGGCAGTGATGAAGGAGCGCGAGCAGCAGCACGGATGTCGGTGGCGCGGTGTCCTGGCCGCTCCAACGCAACCTGATCACCCGATCACGCTGCCGTTTGACGATCCGCTTTCCTACACGACATCCGACGAGACGCTGGCCGGACTCTCATTCCATGCGTACGCCACTCTGATCGACGAGTACCCAGATCAGTACTTTGACGTGGTGCTGGTCGACGGAAGGGCGCGTCCATCGTGTTTCCTGCATGCGATGAGCAAGGTTCGCTTCGGCGGCTACGTCATCCTGGACAACGCTGAGCGCGAGTCGTACGCGTTCATCGAAGAGACTGCTGTCAAGCTGGGGTTCGAAGTTCAGGAGTTCTGGGGGCCGGGGCCTTACAATGACTACTGTTGGCGCACGATATTCCTGCGTCGGAGTCAGCAGTGGTTCGCTCTCAACGACCTGGACCGTCAGCTTGCCGCGTATCTCGACTTCGACAACGGCGTATTTGTCGAGGCGGGGGCGAATGACGGCATCCGCCAGAGCAACAGCCTGCATTTCGAGAGCAAGCGTGGCTGGCGCGGCATCCTTGTCGAGGCCGTGCCCGCCCTGTACGAGGAGTGTCGTCGTCACCGGCCGCATGCACAGGTCGTGTGGTCGGCGCTGGCCTCGCCAGAGCAGGTGCCCGGCAACGTGACCATCCGATATGCGGGCCTGATGTCCGTCGTCAGGGGGGGGATGCGCAGCATCGAGGAAGAAGACGCGCATATCGATGCGGGCTGCGAGGTGCAAAAGCTGGAAGCCTACGAAACCGAAGCACCTTGCGCCACGCTCAGCGGCATCCTGGACCAGTGCGGCATCTCGCATGTCGACCTGCTCTCGCTCGACGTCGAGGGTTTCGAGGCACAGGCGCTCGCCGGCCTGGATCTGTCGCGCCACCGGCCGACCTACATCCTGGTGGAAGCGCGTTATCGCGCGGACGTCGATGCGCGGCTGCTGCCGTATTACGATGCCGTGGCCGAGCTTTCTCATCACGATGTGCTCTTTCGTCTGCGCGAACACGCTTGATTCTTGAATTACTTACTATGCAGTTTCCGACCGACGACATGATTGCCGCCGTTTTCACTTGCAAAGCTGGCAAGCGTCAAGCGCTACAGCATGATTTGATTTGGGCGATCGATTTGCCCGGGAGTTCGCGGAGTCTTGACGATGATCTATGACTTTGCCAAGGGCGTATTCCTGCAAATGCGGCGCGTCCTGAATGGCGTGCGCCGGGCTTTGGGTTCCGTGGAGACAGGAGGCCATGCTAGGCAAATGACGTCGGCGGAAATCGCGAAAGATCTCGCGAAAAAAGGGGTTGTATTCAAAGGACAGGGCACGTTCTACGGCGCTCCACTTGTCAAGATGGCGGAAGGCAGCGTTATCGAACTTGGAGACGAGGTGGTGTTGTGTTCCGACTCCAACTTTACCGCGCTTGCGCTGAATCATCCGCTGAAGTTATCCACCCTTCGGCCGGGGGCGCAGATCACCATTGGCAAGTCCACCGGGATCAGCGGCGGCACCATTGTTGCTGCCAAGAGCGTGACCATTGGTAACGAAGTGCTGATGGGGGCGAACGTCAGTGTTTTTGATACTGATTTTCATCCGATCGCGGCAACCAACCGGAGACACTCCGACGATATTGAAAAAATCGGCGTTGCTCCGGTCGTGATCGGGAATAATGTGTTCATCGGCGTCGGCAGCATCATTTTGAAAGGTACGCAGATCGGTGATGATTCGGTGGTGGGCGCCGGTTCCGTGGTACATGGCGTCTTTCCAGAGCGTGTCATTCTGGCTGGCAATCCGGCAAAGGTAATTGGCTCGGTTCCCTTGTAGTTATTCTTCTATTCCTGTTGCTTAAACGTTAAATAATTGAATAGCGATTTGTGAACTCGAAGATATTTGTTCTTATCCCGGTATTCAATCGGCTCCAGCACACGCGGGAGATCATCGATTGCCTGCGCCGCCAAACAGGCGTCTCCATCCAGATCGTGATCGTCGACGACGGGTCCACGGATGGAACGGCCGAGTTCCTGGCCGGGCAAGCGGACGTAATGAGGCTCGAGGGCAATGGGCAGCTCTGGTGGGCCGGAGCAATTCATCTGGCGCTGCGGACCATACACCCGCTGCTGCGGCCGGGCGACTTCTTCGTCTTCGTAAACAACGACACGAAGGTCGACGACGATTTTCTGTCGGTACTCGCGGCGACCAGCCAGATTCATGGGCGCGCGGTGGTCGGCAGCATCGTGCGCGACGCCAAGCCTCCGCATGAACTTCTGGATATCGGTCCGAAGGGTGATTTGTGGAACATGGCGATCTGGGACATTGTCCGCGACTTGCCGGCGGATGAGCGCGCGCAGCCGCGCGAAGTCTACGAGGTGGATTTCCTGCCGGGGCGCGGTACTTTGTATCCCGGCGAGGTGCTGGACCGGATCGGCTACATGCGTCCCAGGCTGCTGCCTCACTATCACGCAGACTACGAGTTTGCCGATCGTGCGCGCCGCGCCGGATTCCCGCTGCTGGTGGCGTCCGCTGCCGTAACCTATTCAACCGATGCCTTCGGGAACCAGCGCAAGGTCGCCTCGTTCTGGCGTCGCAAGTTTGGCAAGGGCTCGCCCGACAACACCTTGCAGAAGGTGGCGTTCTTCTGCTTGGTCGGCTCACCGGCGCAACGGCTCTCGGCGATACCGCGGCTGCTGACGGCGCAAGTGAACAGAGCGCTCCACCCGGTCAAGGTGCGAGCCTTCTGGATCGTACGCAGGTCGATCTCGACGTCCGTCCACATTCTCCTGCGTAGAAGGCGGCATGCTTTGCTGTGCGATCGATTGCTGAGGCTTCTGGCGGCGGCCTCGCCCTCGAGCGCCGTGCGAGCGCGTCTCCTGGCTGCCCGCCATGTCTATGCCTCGGCCTCGCTAACTGAATTGCGGCGGGGGGGGGTGCTGCTGCTGGGGCCTGACGCGTCACGTCACCTCGCATTCTTCCGACCGCTGCGGGTCTCTGCGGAACTGCTGCCCGCGACTGGGGCTTTGCCTGCCAAGGCCGCCGGTGCCGACCTGGTTTTCTGCGCCGCTGGCGGTGGCAAGGTGGATGAACCCTTGCCTATGTCCGATGCGCTTGTGCAATTGGCCCGACCCGGCGGCATCCTGTGCTGTGTGAATAATACGGCGCAGGCACCGGATGACCTCATGCGTTTGGTGGAAGAGTTGGCCCGAATGCCGGAACTCAAGATTCTTGCCGATACGTTGACCAATCCATCCGTTGCGCGCGGGTTCGTGCCGCTGACCGCCGCCGGCGCGTTCGACGGTGCCAGGCCGGTCGGTGGCAAGACTGTGCCGCCCCATTTTTTCGCAGCCGTACGGTTGCGGTGACTATGAAATTACTGATCGTCGATACCTACTATCCGCGCTTTCTCACCGCGGCCATGCCGCAGGTGATGTCTGGCGGTGGCGACTATGCAAGCCTGCTCGAGAAGGTATTGCGCCTCCGTTTTGGCACGGCGGATTTTTATTCGCGTAACCTGCAAGCCCTCGGACATGACGCGCAGGACCTGATCTTCAACTGCGAGCCGCTTCAGCAGCAATGGGCGCTGGAAAACGGCGTCACGCCCCTGCGTGCGGGCCTGCGCGTGCCCACCCGCATCGCGCGCTGGCCGCTGGTGCGGCGTTTTGCGCGTGCCAACGATTCGATGCTGGGAATTGCGTTGCAGCAAATTCGCCACGCCCGGCCGGACATCCTGTACTTGCAGGATCTGAACCTGTTTTCGCGCGACTTGTTGCAGCAACTGCGTGACGAAGGCTCGATCGGGATCGCGGTGGGGCAGATCGCGTGCCCGATGCCGGAGTGGGAATACCTCGACGGCCTCGATCTGATCCTGACATCTTTCCCGCATTACGTCGGCCGCTTCCGTGAGCGCGGCATTGCTTCCGAGTACTTCCGCATCGGGTTTGATCCTATTGTGCTCGATGAAATCGGCAAGCCCGCGCGTGACCACGCATGCACTTTCGTGGGGGGAATCAGCGCGGCCCATGCGGGGCGTCTGAACCTGCTGGAGCAGTTGGCGCGCGAGGTCGACATGACCTTCTATGGCTACGGCGCGGATGGCTTGGACCGCAACTCGCCGATCCGCCCTCGCCATCAAGGCGAGGCGTGGTCGCTGGGCATGTACACGGCCCTCGCACGCAGCCGGATTACCGTCAATGTCCATATCGACGCCGCGGAAAACAACGCCAACAACATGCGCCTTTACGAAGCTACCGGTTGTGGCGCGCTGCTGGTGACCGACGAAAAGGCCAACCTGGCCGAATTGTTCGAACCGGAGCGCGAAGTGGTCACCTACCGCAGCCCGCAGGAGGCGGTGGAGAAGATTCGCTACTACATGGACCACCCCCAGGAAGCGAGCGCTATCGCACTCGCCGGCCAGGCCCGTACCTTGAGAGAGCACACCTATCGTCATCGGATGGACGAATTGGTGGATATCCTCACGCCCTACCTGCGCAAGCGCCGCACGAAATGAACGACATCTCCACCGACCGGTCGCGCGTGCGGCACTACTGCACGCTGTTCGATCGCAACTACCTGATCAAGGGACTGGCGATGTACCAGTCGCTTGAGCGGCATGCCGGCGATTTTCGCTTGCACATCCTGTGCATGGATGATCATGCTTACGACCTGCTGGCGCGGCTTGCGCTGCCCCGCGCCGAACTCATTCGCCTAACTGACTTTGAAGACCAGGCCCTGCTCGCCGTCAAGGCCGACCGCACGGTGGCCGAATATTGCTGGACGTGCGCGCCATGTCTGCCGGTCTACATGCTGGAGCGCCATCCCGAGGTGGATTTCATCACCTACCTCGATGCCGATCTGCTGTTCTACTCGTCGTTGGAGCCGCTCTACGCGGAGATTGGTTCGGCCTCCAGCGTGATCGTGGAGCACCGGTTTTCGCCGCGCTTCGCGTCGGCCATCGTCAATGGACGTTACAACGTGCAGTGGGTCAGCTTCCGGCGCGATGCCGCTGGTTTGGAGACTCTCTACTGGTGGCGCGACAAGTGCATCGAATGGTGCTTCTATCGCCTGGAAGACGACCGCATGGGGGACCAGAAGTACCTTGACTGCTGGACCACCAAGTTCAAGGGCGTCCATGAGTTGCAGCACGTGGGCGCCGGCACCGGTCCCTGGAACTACGCCAACTATCGCATTCGTGACGAAGGAGGCCAAGTGTGGGTCGATGATGTGCCACTGGTCTTCTATCACTTCCACAGCTACCGCATCCTGCCGGACGGCCAGTCCATCCCGATGCCTGCCGCCTATATGGAAGGCGTGGTCTTCCCGAAGCCCATCTTTGATCGGTACGATTCGGCCATCCTGGATTCGTTGGACACTATCCGGAAAGTCGATCCGGCGTTCTCCTGTGGCATCGATGCGCCCGGAGAAGCACTTCGCGCGGTCCACACGACCAAGAGTACGCATTCGCCTGATCATGGTGCCCAAGTTGCCGGAGGGCGGATCCGGGCCAAGCTGTCGTCTTTATGGCGTTCACTCAGGAACCGGTAACGCCGCATTTTTTTGCAACCATTGGACGTGTATCGGCATGTCGCATGGTTGTGTGCCCCTTAATTTAGGCAAAGGCGATAGAGGAATGTTGACCCTGGGCTTTTTATACTTGTCCGAAGTATGAGGATCGCAATTGTCGATACCTACTACCCGGCTTTCCTGGCGGCCCATTATGCTGACCGGCCTCACCTGAAAGACGCGCCGTACAGTCAGCAGCGCGATGAACTGCTGGACCGATGCTTTGGCACGTCGGATTTCTATTCTCGCCACCTCAAGGCGCTCGGGTGCGATGCACAGGATCTGATCGTCAACTGCGTGCCGCTGCAGGAAGCGTGGGCGCGGGAGCATCGGGTCCGCTACAGCGCGCTGGCCCTGAGGGTGCCCCATCGTTTCTTCCGGCTACCCTGGATTGGGCGTCGACTCGCGGCCTTGCCAGGGCTGGTGGAGATCGCCGTCGCGCAGGTGGAAGCCTTTGCTCCTGACGTCTTGTATTGCCAGGACCTGAGCTTTTTCCCTCCGGAGGTGCTGGCCCGGCTGCGTAAGCATGTGCGCATGATCGTCGGGCAGATCGCGTGCCCGTTGCCGCCAGAGTCCTTTCTCAAGGGTTACGACCTGATCCTGACCTCCTTTCCGCACTTTGTGCCGCAGTTGCGTGCGCTGGGTGTGGCGTCGGAGTATTTCCGCATCGGCTTCGACACCCGCGTGCTGGAGAAGCTGGGGGATGTGCCCAAGGACCTGGACGCAAGTTTCGTCGGCGGCATCAGCAGGCATCATGGCAAGGCCATTCCGGTGCTGGAGTACTTGGCCCGCAACACCCCCATGAAGTTCTTCGGCTACGGTGCGGCCAGCCTGGACGCCGGCTCACCTATTCGTGCCCGCCACTACGGCGAGGTCTGGGGCCTGGACATGTACCGGGCACAGGCGCGCAGCCGCATCACGCTGAACCGCCATATTAATGTGGCGGAGAACAATGCCAACAACATGCGTCTTTACGAAGCCACCGGCGTTGGCGCGTTGCTGCTGACTGATCGCAAGGACAACCTGGGCGAGTTGTTCGAAATCGGCAAGGAAGTCGTGACCTATTCAAGCGCGGAAGAGGCCGCTGAACTGATCCGCTACTACCTGGCCCACCCGGAGGAGGCGCAGGCAATTGCCCGTGCCGGTCAGGCCCGGACGTTGCGCGAACACACCTACCGGCACCGCATGGAAGAACTGGTGCCGATTCTCGAGCGGCATCTTGGCGCCGACCGCCGATGAGCCTGTCAATCCGGCCTTTGATGCGTTCATCAAGCTGGTACGGCGAAAATACCCCGCGCTTCGCTTCGATATCGGTAATGCCGCGTCGCTGAGGTGCGGTGGCGATGCGTTCGGCATGATGATCTCGGGCTGCTGCCTTCCCGGTGTCAGGTGGCCGTTGCAGTGGCCGCGCGGGCTCCCCATCCTTTAACCGCCCCCCCGGTGGGGTTTGGCCACCCTAGCACGTCCTGCCGCAAGCAGGCCAGCCGAGTCGAGGCGGTGGGGATAAATTTCAACGAGTTCCAGTTCCTGAAGCTGCTGTCACGCCATGGCCAGGAGTCGATCGCCACGTCGCATACCCTGGACGAACAGGTCCGGCGCAGCGATGGATCCAACAGCACCTATGTGTGCAGGAAGAAAGCCCAATGACCACGCGTTATTTTTGCACGCTGTTTGACAGCGGCTATTTGCTCAAGGGGGTGGCCATGCTGCGCAGCCTGGCCCGCTTCTGTCCCGGCGCCAGAGTATTCGTGCTGTGCATGGATGACCAGGCCCGGTGCATCCTGGAGCGCCTGGACCTGCCCTTTGTTTCCTGCATCTCCTTGGCCGATATTGAGGACGAGGCACTGCGCAAGGCTAAGGCCGACCGTGGCGTGGCAGAGTACTGCTGGACGCTCTCGCCCTGCCTGCCCTGGTATGTCATGCAGCAGCATCCAGAGGTCGATTTCCTTACCTATCTCGATGCGGACTTGCTCTTCTATTCGAATGTGCTGCCATTGTTCGACGAGATCGGCGACGCTTCCGTTGCCATCATCGAGCACCGCTTCACCGAACGACTCCGGGACCGTGATGTCAACGGTCGCTTCTGCGTCGAGTGGGTCAGCTTCCGCCGCGATGAGCAGGGTATGGCGTGTCTTTCGCGCTGGCGCGAGCAGTGCATCGAATGGTGCTACTACCGCCTCGAGGACGGTAAGATGGGCGACCAGAAGTACCTGGACGAATGGCCGGGCCGCTATTCGGCCTGCCACATCCTCATGCACCCGGGCGCTGGCATCGCGCCCTGGAACTACGCGCAATACCATTTCGGCAAGGATGAGGCCGGGAGGATCAAGGTGGAAGGCGCCCCTCTCGTTTTCTATCATTTCCATCAGTTCCAGCTACTGGACAACGGCAAGTTCGACCGCCTTTCCACCTTCTACACCTCCGAGTGCCGTGAGCCGGCTGCGGTTTATGAAGCCTATGAAACCGAGTTGAAGCAATGCCTCGTCGACGTGCGGGCCGTGGTTCCCGGTTTCAGGGGCGGACTGAGGCCGGCTTCCAAAGTGCATGGCCGCCGCTTTGTCCAGCAGTTCGTGCCCATGTGGGCAAAGGAAGTCGCGCGCCGTTTCCTGCGCTACTGATCCATGAGTCCAGATCCAGTCATCTCCGTCATCACGGTGTGTTACAACAGTGCGGCGACGCTGGAGCGTACGCTGCAGTCCGTGGCCGAGCAGGATTGGCCAAGGGTCCAGCACGTCGTTATCGATGGCGGTTCGAGGGACGGCACCCTTGAAATCTTGGAACGTTTTCGCCCGCGTCTGGCGCATGTGGTGAGCGAGCGCGACAAGGGCATTTACGACGCCATGAACAAAGGCCTGGATCGCGTCAGCGGCGACATCGTCTGTTTTCTCAACGCCGACGATCAGTATGCGTCGCTTCAGGTCTTGTCCCGAGTCGCAGCGCAGATGCGCGAATACAGACTCGATGCTTTGATGGGCGATGTGGGGTTCTTCCATGAAAAAGACCCCGCCCGCATGGTGCGGCGCTATCGCTCCGACCGATTCCATCCGGGGCGGCTGGCCTGGGGCTGGATGCCAGCCCATCCGGCGCTGTTTCTGCGCAAGGAAGTGGTGCGCCGCGTTGGCCGCTTCAAGTCTGATTACCGCATAGCCGGGGATTTCGAATTTATCGTGCGTGCCTTCCATGGCCACGCGTTGCGCTATCGCCATCAGCCGGAGGTGCTGGTGCACATGCAGACCGGCGGTGCAAGCACTGCCGGCTGGCGGGCGAAGATCCAACTCAATAAGGAAGTGCTGCGCGCCTGTCGCGAGAACGGTTTGCGCACCAATATGCTCAAGATATTGTCCAAGTATCCGGCCAAGCTGCTGGAGCTGCTCCACCCATGAAGGTTCTGGTCAGTGGTGCAAACGGCTTTATCGGTCGTGCTTTGTGTCCGTATCTGTCGTCTCTGGGGCACGCAGTGGTGCCGGCAGTGCGCCGGCCCTGCGACATGGCGGGCGCGCATGTCGTCGGCGATGAGGCTTCCTGGAAGGACGCGCTGGAGGGCTGCGACAGCGTCGTGCATCTGGCCGGCCGTGCCCATGTGATGCGCGACCAGGCGGTCGATCCGCTGCAGGCCTTTCGTGCTGCCAATGTGGACGCCACGTTGGCCTTGGCGTACCTTGCCGCCAAGGCCGGCGTGCGCCGCTTCGTTTTCATGAGTACGATCAAGGTCAATGGTGAACACACGGCACCCGGCACGAGTTTCGGGCCCGCCGATGCTCCGGCGCCCGAAGATCCTTATGGACGTTCCAAATGGGAGGCGGAGGAGGGCCTGCTCGAAATCGCAAGAGCCTCGGAGCTGGAGGTCGTGATCGTTCGTCCGCCCATGGTGTACGGGCCTGGCGCGAAGGGCAATTTCGCCACGCTGGTCAAATGCGTAAGGAAGGGCCTGCCTCTGCCTCTGGGCGCGGTGCATAACCGTCGTTCGCTGGTCGCGCTGGACAATCTGCTGAGCCTCACTGCGTTGTGTGCGGATCGCACCGCCTCGCCAGCGGCCGCCAACCAGATCTTCCTGGTTTCGGACGGCCGCGATGTGTCGACCACGGAATTGCTGCGCGCGATCGCCGGCGCTTACGGCCGCAGCCTGCGTCTGATTCCGGTACCGGTCGGTTTGATATGCTTGGGGGCTCGCCTTTTGGGCAAGACCGCCACGACTGATCGTCTGCTGGGATCGCTGGCAGTAGACGATTCGAAGACGCGTGATCTGCTCGGATGGCGTCCGCAAGTGAGCATGGGTGAACAACTGCGAAAGATGGCGAATGCTGCGACTGATTGATTTCCTCCTGGCCGCCTTCGGCCTGATTTGTGGCCTGCCGGTCCTGCTCTTCCTGCTGATCCTCGGATTGGCGGATACCGGTTCTCCACTGTTTTTCCAGACGCGTGTGGGCCGCGGCAAGAGGCTTTTCACCCTGGTCAAATTCCGCACCATGAAGCCGCACACCACTTCGGTGGCCACGCATCTGGTCGATCCTTCCGCCGTCACGCGCCTGGGGAGATTCCTTCGGCGCAGCAAGCTGGATGAACTGCCCCAGTTGTGGAATGTCCTGCTCGGCGATATGAGTCTCGTCGGCCCGCGTCCCTGTCTGCCCAATCAAAAGGACTTGATAAACGAACGCGCCGCGCGCGGTGTCTTCGATGCGCGTCCCGGCATTACCGGGCTGGCTCAGGTCCAGGGCATCGACATGTCCACGCCGAAGCTCCTGGCGGAAACCGACGCCCGCATGCTGGAAACTCTGAATGCGATCGCGTACTTCAGGTACATCCTGCAAACAGTTGCCGGGTCGGGCAGGGGCGACCGTATCAAGTCGTAGCGAGTTCCAAGTGCCTCAAGTAGGCGAATTTGACGAGGATGGGCAAATAGGCGATTCAGCCTGACGGGGCATGGTCGATGAAGTGCAGAAGCTGCCCCGAGGCGGGAAGGGAGCCTTGCCGCAACTCGGTAGCGGCCGGCGCAGGGCCGCGACATCGAACTGAAACTCGACGTGAGCAATGAATCCGTCCACAACCGGACCCATGCTTGGTGCGGACGATGCCGGTACGGCGTGCCGGCTGACCAGCAGGGCGGTCCCCTGTTTGCTGGCAGATGCCCTGATCGCGACCGCCGTCGGGGTCCTGCGCACATTCCCGGGTGCGTTTGATTTTAGCGCGAATGTTATCAGTCGCCAGGCTTGCAAAGCGATCATCGATCGTCCAGCGTTCGGCGCTTTCGTGGACCGGAGGCTGTCCACGCTGCCTCGCCCAATCAGCCGACGCGGGGCGGCAACAATGCGAAAATGCATCATGACATTGATCAGCAGGCGCTGGATCGACGGCTCATCTGACAGCACATTGATGTCCTTCCGTCTGCCACCCAATAGTCCCGAACTGAACTCGAGCGAAATCGCTCGGAAGCACGCGATCGACTACTGGCGGCGCTTCATCACCTTGGTCAGGGAAACCGTCGGTGTCGAGCTCGGCACGCTGCTTGACGGTTCTGGCTCCAAGTTTGAAATCCGTTTCTCGTTAACACTTACCAACGTGACACACATCGATTCAACAGGGATCTAACTATGAAAAAAATATTGTCCCGACTTGTTGTCCCAGTGTTGGGTCTGCCAAGGGTAACCAAGCGGATCATCGCTCTGCTGGTCGACATGAGCCTCTGTGTTCTGACGGTCTGGCTTGCCTACTACCTGCGCTTGGGTGAGTTTGTCGCACTCTCTGGCAGCGCATTGATTGCTGTCGGTGTGTCG
>Ga0318567_10000434_pt1 | contig 17597 bp, 15 predicted proteins | sample GRESIP088b5f20_FD_203691 | JGI IMG/M metagenome (GOLD analysis project Ga0318567, IMG submission 203691) | Tropical soil microbial communities from Luquillo Experimental Forest, Puerto Rico - GRE.SIPMG.088b5f20 | ecosystem: Environmental > Terrestrial > Soil > Tropical forest > Bulk soil...
GAACTTTAGCAACTACACGCCGCAGGTAGTGATTGTAAATTTGTTTCAGAACGATAGCTGGCTCACAAAAAAACCGGAGAATGACCAATTCAAGGCTCGCTTTGGAACAGCTGCTCCTTCTGAAACTCAGATTGTTGCCGCCTATAAAAGTTTCATCAGCAATGTGCGTGCAAAGTACCCTTCTGCAACTATTGTTTGTATTCTTGGAAGCATGGATGCGACAGCAACAAACTCGCAATGGCCGGGCTATGTTACGCAAGCCGTTCAATCAATGAATGACAAAAAAGTGCTAACGCATTTTATTCCTTACAAACAAACATCGGGGCATCCGAGCATTCGCGAGCAACAAGCAGCGGCGGATGATTTGATCAAGTTTATGGACAAGGAAGTAACGTGGTAACGAATGTGCACAACATGCTTTAAAAATCAGGCTCAAAATAAAAACCACTAAGGCACTTAGGACACTTAGTTTCACTAAGAGTGGTTGAAATTTATGACAACCCTTAGTGAGGCTTAGTGTCCTTCGTGCCTTAGTGGTAAATATTCAGGGGCTCAATTATTTTGTCTGACCCAACTCTCAACTCTCCATTCTCAACGCTCAACTAGTTCGTCATTACTTCTGCAAGTTTCTTATCCAGAGCCAGCGCCTCTTCTTCTGTTCCTTTATCATAGCGGCCTATGATGATGCCGTTTTTATCAATCAGTATTTTTGTAGGTAAACTGTGAATGCCAAATTTCTCACTGATGTCTTTGTCGTTAGCTTCTCCTTTTCTTACTTTTTCCCAATCCATTCCGCGAAGCACATTATTCCACAAATCGGTTCCATCTTTTGCAATGGCCTTTTTCCACGCTGTTGAATCCCTGTCATCGTCTGACACTGCGATTACGTCAAACCCTTTGCCCTTGTACTTTCCATAGAGTTCCTTTACGTGTGGCATGCTTTTGCGGCAAGGCACGCACCAGCTGGCCCAGAAATCTATCAGCACATATTTTCCTTTGAAGTCAGACAAAGAAAGCGATTTACCATTGATGTCTTTCGTGGTAAAATTTTTCGCAACACTGCCCGGAGAACCTGCTTTCAATTTATCAATTTCCTTAGCGATGTTCTTGCCGTCACTGCTCTGCTGAACAGTTGATCCAAGTGCGTTGTAAAACATCTGCAATGAGTCAAGCGAAATATCTGTGGTGTGAAAACGCAGATAGTATGCTGTTACGTACGATTGCGGGTGTTTTGCAAAAAACTGAAAATCTTTTTGGGATTGCCTTTGAAAGTAAGGTTCGAACTTGTCATGGATCGCTGCAGATTCGTATCTCAACGAATCCATGTATTCATCGCTTTTCTTGTCTGCCCGCGCTTTCATGAAAACCTGGTTTGCCTTTTCATATTCTTTGGACAAAGGCTCCATCTCTGCCCTGATAGGTTCTTTCGATTTTTCGAGCTCTTCATATTCATTTTGCGTTGCAGATCCTTTTATCACCGCACTCTTAAAGTCATTCACTTTAAAGCTTGCGCTCATTGTTTTGGGTTCTATAAAAAAGCTGGCGGTATTTGGGTTCTGGCCCGGTGTACCTTTACCGTATTCAATAAACGCCATCGTAGGCGCAGCAATGTTTCCTTTAAATACAAAGCTGCCGTTCTTTACGGTGGTGCTGTCTGTTGTACGTTTGCCGGATGCATCAGTGTAATAGAGTTTTATTTTTTCAGAAGCGGAAGCTCCTTCAACTTTTCCATTCAGTGTGAACTGTTGCGCATTGGCACTATGAACCGCAACTGTAGCAAGGGCTATAGCAAAATACTTTTTCATCGTTGTTTAAATCTTTGTGTTATAAAACTTCATTCAATTTCTTGTCCAGCTCTTCGCCGTGTAAATTCTTAGCGATGATCTTTCCACTCGGATCGATCAACAAGTTGGAGGGAATGGAATTAATGTCGTACTGCTTTGCAACTGCATTGTTCCAGAATTTAAGATCGGAAACATGTGTCCAGGTTAAGTTATCAGCGTGGATGGCATTCAACCATTTTTCTTTTCCTGTTGGCTGATCGAGTGACACACCGAGAACAGTGAAGTTTTTGTTTTTGTACTTATTGTATGCTGCGACAACATTCGGATTTTCTGCCCTGCATGGTTTGCACCAGCTTGCCCAAAAATCGACCAATACATATTTGCCTTTGAAATCCGCTAATGACACGGGTTTTCCCAATGTATCATTTTGCGTGAAGTTCAATGCCTGTTTGCCAATACCAGTTAGATTGTTGATGCGAATACTGTTTGCTACTTTCTTTCCAGGTGCATTATTCTTTGCATATGCAGTTAACTGATTTAAGATGCTTTCCTTTTGATCAAAATCGAGTCCGCTCAAATTGAATGAAAGCAGGAAGGAACTGATGCGTGAATTTTTGTGAGCAAGTACCCATTGTTTTGTCAATGCTTTTTCAGTCGAATCCATTTTCTCCAACTGGGGACGCAGCGCTGCAAACGCTGTAGTATCTTTTGAATACAGCTCATTTGCTTTTTTATACAGCTCTTCTTTTCCTTTTAAAGCGGGAGATTTTTTTATAAAATCATTGTATGCGTTATAGTCCTTTATGTATTGAGGACCGTCGGCTTTTATATCTTTCATCATAGGACCGTCACCTTTAAGGGTAACATTTCCTTTGTCGAGATATAAAAACGTCATGCAATTTTCAACATACTTACTTCCAATCTGGATGATGTAGGCATTGCCCTCTCCTTCCGGTATATTCGTCTTGATGACGAAGCCTCCGTCTTTTGTTTGAACGGAATCTTTTCCGTCGCCTGCCAACGTTCTGTAATAAACCCATTTTCCATCTTCCAATCCTTTGATGGAAGCGGTTACGGTCGTATTGGTTTGGGCATGTAATAAAGAGGCACAGAAGCTTGCAGCCAGAAGCATCAGTATTTTTTTCATTTTAAGAAAAGTTTTGAGTTTTGAGTAGTGAGTTTTGAGTGGTGGGTTTTGAATCATGAGTTATGAGTAGTAAGAGGACCGATAGTTTCACGCTCAAAACTCACTACTCATAACTCATAACTTCCTAATACCCCGGATTTTGTTTCATCGCTTTATTCGCAACTATCTCTGCGTCTGGAATTGGCAATACCAGCAATGCTTTGTCCTTTATACTTGGCAACAACATTTGCAAAGTAGAGAAAGGCAAACGTCTTACTGCAAACCAATCCTGACCGCATTCATTCACAAAGCTTCTCATTTCTTCTTTAATGGTCAGTAGCTGCATTTGAGGAGCGGTGGTTACTGTATCAATATCTGTAAAATCGGTAACGCCGGCATGTGAGCGGACTGTCTTCAATAAAGTTTTTGCTTCATCGAGGGTGCCGCCTTTTGCTACCAGCGCCTCTGATTTCAGCAAATAGGCTTCGCTCAGTCTGAATGCATAGCTGTACTCACTAACCGATGTAAATGAGATAGGGGTTGGCGAAATGGGACCGGGATAATATTTGGTATGCGCCGTGTAGTTTCCGTATGCATTCTTTACTGTTTGTATTTGCCATGCTGCTCGTGGGTCTCCGGCAAACATGTCCTTCATGAACTGGTTTGGACTATAATCATTGTAATAAATATAGCCCTGCCATTTCCATTGCTGTGAAGGATAAGGGAGAATGCCCATCATCACTTCTTTGCTCGCTACATTTTTTGTGAGAAAGATGTCTTTTACATTTCCTTCGAGTACGAACGGCCCATTGGTAATGATGTCAGCTGTAAGACTGATCACTGCATCCATGTCAGCGCTGCTTCCGCGATTGATCAACACGCGTGCTTTCAGCAGTTTTGCAGTCCATGCATTCGCGTAAGCGATGGAAGAATTGGCAGAAGGCAAATCAGGAATGGCATTGCTAAGGTCCGCCAATATTGAATCGTAGCTTTCCGCGACAGATACTCTTCCCAAATACAAATTACTCGGTTCTACAAATTCATTTCTAACAATGATGCCGTAAGCGCTGGTTGGATCTGCATATTGTCCGTAATACAGCAACAACTCAGCATTGCCAAATGCGCGAAGGAATTTCGCTTCAGCGACCATTTGTTTTTTCGCGGAGGCTGATATGTTGCTAAGCGGTGCGATGTTTTTCAGGAAGCCATTCGCCGCATTTACAATGGCATAGCCATAGTTCCACATCGCGGCAATACCGGCATCTTTCGGGTTGTAAAGATGTTCATCGTAACCGCCGCCGCCAAAGGTGTAAGAAAGCATCCCACTCAATTGTGATGGAAAATTTTCATTCACCTGGTACCATGATGATACAGGCACACTGTTGTAATCTGTGCCTCCGTTTGCAAATCTGTAATACACTCCGTTCAATGTTGTTTGGGCACTTTTCACGTCGGTGATCACGTTGCCGTCAACTTCAGAACTGGATGGATAAACATTCAACTGTTTCGAGCAGGCACTAATTGCCCAGCTAAACAGTGCTAATATGATGATGTAATTTTTATTCTGTTTCATGTGTCGTATTTGTTTTTTAGAAACCAACTTTCAATCCGATAGAGAATGTTCTTACTGAAGGATAATTGCTCACGTCAAAATATCCGCCTGCTACGCTGTACGCATCGTCTGAAGTTTCAGGATCGTTGCCGGGATACTTTGTAATGGTGAAAAGATTGGTTGCAGTTGCATACACTGATGCATTCGTGATGCCTGTTCTTGTCATCCATGGAGTTTTGTTGAACCTGTAGTTAAGAGAAACTGTTCTCAATTTCAAATACGAAGAATTGAAAATGCTGAGACTGCTATTGTAAATGATCTGGTCGTTCCACAGCAATCTTGGCAGATTGGTTCCGGTGTTCTCAGGTGTATAACGATCTAGCATTACCTGGTTTGCATTTGGTGTACCTATGAATTTTATACTGCTAACATGGTCGCCCCACATGAGTTTGCCACCATGCGAAAACAGGAAGTACAAATTCAGATCCCAGTTTTTGTAGCTGAAGCTTTGTGAAAATCCACCATAGTATTTAGGTGCAGCGCTAGCAATTACTACGTGAAAATCAGGATAGCCGGTCGAATCAAGCTGGAACATTGGATCCCCGATGTTGAGATAAGGGAACACAAGATTTCCAATCCAGTTCAATTTCTGTTTGTAGTCGGTAAGATCTTTCTGCGATTTGATAATGCCATCTACTTTCATTCCGGTAATCAGGCCCAAAGGCTGTCCTTCGATAAGTGTAGTGTTGCCATACTCAAGACCTGTTTTATCAGGTATACCTGTAAGATCTGCATTGCTGTTGAGTTTGGTAACAAGTGATTTATTCCAGGTTATATTCAGTGAAGCGTTCCAGCGGAAATTTCTCGTGCGAATGATATCACCTGAAATGCTGAACTCATAACCAGTGTTTCTCAGGTTAACAGTGTTTTCTAACAAAGTTGAGTAAGAAGAACTTGGTGGCACCGGTAGTGACAACAACGCACCGTCTGTTTGTTTTCTGTAGTAATCAAAAGTTGCCTGCAACCTGTTTCCGAATAATGATACGTCTGCACCCACATCAGCTTGTTTGGTTGTTTCCCATTTCAATGCAGGGTTGCCAAGTTGTGTTGGCACAAGTGCATTGGTGCCTGCATAAGCAAGTGGCGAGTAAAGTGTGCGGTACTGTTGGTCACCTATATTTTGGGTTCCTGTCAAGCCATAGCTACCTCTAACTTTGATGTCGTCTATCCATTTTACATTTTTCAAAAAGTTTTCGTTGGATAAGCGCCATGCAACAGCGCCTGACGGGAAGTAACCAAACTTATTATCCGGACCAAATTTTGATGAACCATCTGAACGACCTGTGAAGGTGAACAAATATTTATCCATCAAAGTATAGTTTGCACGCAGGTAGTAAGAAACAAGATAGCTCTGCGGTTTGTCTGGCTGATCACCTTGCGTGTAAATCGGCGTGGTGGCAGAAGACAAATTATTCAACACATTATTGTTTGGATAACCGGAAGCAGTAGCGCTGAAGAAGCTCCGCTTTGTGGTTTCGTAGGAAAATCCACCGAGGATATTTACAGCATGTATGCCTTTCCATGTATTGGTATAGCCCAATGTATTTTCTATGAACCAATCAGTGAAACGGCTGTTGGCATTGTTACCTATACCACCATTGGAAGATACGTTTCCGTAAAAGCTTCCTATTTGCAAATAGTCAGGTGTAAACAATTTCTGTGTGTAGTTCTGACTATTCAATGATACAGTGCTCTTGAATTGCAAATGCGGAGTGAAGTCGTAGATCGCACTGATGGAACCAAGTATACTCGTTGTTTTAGAGTTGTTCACTGCAGTGGTCATTGCCAACGGATTTTCAAAACCAAGATAGCTGGCCGCAACGCTTGAGAAGTTTTTGAAAGCACCTGTCGAATCATATGGGCTCCAGTCTGGCCTTGCTCTCAAAGCCTGTTGGTATGCGCCATTGGTAATGTTCTGGTTCACATAACCAAGGTTAAGGTTGGTAATGAATCTGAACTTTTTGCTGATCTCTGTTTCAAGGTTCACCTTGCCGGATACACGCTCGTAATCTGTACCCACAATTACTCCCGGCGTATTGTTGTAGGAAAAAGAAGTGTAGTATCTTGTTGAGCCGCCGCCGCCTTGCACAGAAACTTCTGCATTGTTTGCAAATGCTTTTCTCGTAACAAGATCCACCCAGTCAGTGTTGTATTTATCAAAGTAATTTGGATCGTTTACTATTCTTACCGCTTCCGGGCGAGGGTTTCTTCCCACTGCAGCACGCTGAACGTTATCATTTTTTGCGGCCTCGGTCAGAAGCATTTTATATTGAGTCGCGTCGAGCAGTTTTGGTTTTTTAGCCAGCATACTCATTGTTCCGTAATAGCTGAATGTGATCACCGGCTTCATATCTTTCTTACCTCTTTTGGTAGTGATCAACACCACGCCATTCGCGGCTTTCGAGCCGTAGATAGCAGCAGCAGAGGCATCTTTCAAAATGGAGATCGACTCTATGTCGTCAATGTTCAATCCACCCAGACTGTTCAAACCGTTTACGAATGCTGTTGACATACCTGCACTCACACCACCCTGACCGGTAACATCGTTACCTACGGGACTGCTTACATCATAACCTGGGCTGAGATATGATGACTGTACCTGCACAGGCACACCGTCAATAACATACAAGGGGTCGTTGCCACCCATCAATGAAGTGGAACCACGCACACGAATACGCACCGCGCCACCCGGTGTACCGTCTGTTTTTGTAACCTCCACCCCTGCTGCTTTACCAGCAAGAGCGTTATCAACTGTTGTAAATGGAATGTCCTGGATGTCTTTCGCAGCCACAGTTGCCACAGATCCTGTAAGATCTTTTCTCTGAGAAGTACCGTAACCGATCACGACTGTTTCGGTTAATGAAGAGGCTTCAATTTCCAAAGGAATTACCAAAGAAATATCAGCATTGTCGATCTTTTTTTCGATTGATTTATAACCCACGATGGAAAAAGTCAGCACATCATTTACAGATGCATGCAGTGTGAATTCTCCGTTGGGACCGGTCTTTGTACCTTTCTTTGTTTTCTTGTTTAATACAGAAACACCTTGCAGCGGGTGTCCTGTTTTGTCTGTTACAACGCCATGAACCGGATCTGCGGTTTCATTTTCTGTTATAACAATTACATGAGGAGATGGTTTGATGATCACCGTTTTTTCTACTATAGAATAAGTAAGCGGTTGATCTTTAAAACACTGGCGCAGCACATCTTCTACAGATGCGCTTCTTACATCGACATCAACGCTTTTAGCAGATTTTACCAACCGGCTGTTGAACACAAAATTGTAGTCCGATTGCTTTTGAATCTCTTTAAATACAGTTTCCAGCGGTGCGTTCTTGAGGGACATGGTAATGTTCTGTCCTCTACCAGAAGCACTAACTGAGAGACTAAAAACGAGTAAGATAAACGCCGTCAATTTCATAATCCGCGCAGTTTTGGCTACCCCTTGTCGGAAAGAGGTAGAATGAGCCTTTAAATCCATAACTTTGTTTTAGTTTAGGTTAAACAATAAGCAGTTCTAACAAATTGAATATCTGATTTACCTAATCTTCCCGCCGCTTCGACTCGTACTCGGAGCGGTTTTTTTATCAGGTAAACGGTGTGAAAGGCGATCTTTTTCTATTTACATATCGTGTTGTTTTTTAGTGTTTTTAATGGTTTATATGGTGTTATTTTCTCACAATTATTTTCTTCCCGTCTATCTCAAAATGTACGCCGCCACTCATTTCCATGTAGTTCAGCAATTTTGAAACAGGAACATTGCGGGAGATGTGTATGTTGTACTTTTCAAAAATTTTATCACTGAATGAAACTTCCACATCGTACCATCTTGCCACTTGCTTCATGATCGTTTCCAGTTCAACATCTGAAAAAGCAAACTTTCCGTTTTTCCATGCAATCACTTCGTCCACGTCTATGTCGTTCTTCACCTGCAGGCTTTCATTTTTGCCTACTTGTGATTGCTGTCCGGGCTTTAATACTCTTGCTGCATAATCAACACCTACTCTTACGGAACCATTTACCAGCGTGGTTTTTATATAAGACTCATCATCATAAGACATCACATTAAATTCCGTACCAAGCACCTGGATTTCTTCGTCGCCAGCTTTCACAACAAACGGTGTGAATGCATTTTTTGCAACATCAAAGTAAGCTTCGCCTGTTATTTCCACTTTGCGTTCCGAACCGGTGAAATGGTTTGGGTAGCGAATGGAACTCGCGGCATTCAACCACACTTGCGAACCGTCCGGCAAAGTGATCTGGTACTGCCTTCCCCTGGGAGTGCTCACCGTGTTATATACCACTTTATCTTTCTCCGCGCCTTGTGCATCATACACCAATTGGTTGTTTCGCAACAATACTTTCGCACCACTCTGCGTAGCAATCACTCCGCCTTTGGAACTGTCAAGCTCTACCTGGCTGCCGTCTGCCAATGTAAGAATGGCGCCCGTTTTGCCGGGAGCTACATCCTGTATTGGTTTTGTAACTGCGACGCTCTGTCCCTGCTGATTGCTTTTGTGGTTCCACAAGTAAGCGCCACCGGCCACCGCCAAAACAAGCACCGCGGCTGCGGCCCACCACGTGCGCATGAATGAAATCCGCTTTACAATAACAACGCTGTTTTCCTCTTGCTCTTCTTCCTTCACATGATCCATCATGAATATGGATTTCGCCATGTTTTCAATTTCAGAGGCGGTTAAGGGTTTGCGGTCATGTTCGCTGTAAGGCTTTAGCATGATCTCCAATTGCTCTGTCAACTCACTTTTTTCATCACTCTTCAATTGTTCGATCAGTTCTTCAAGTTCTTCCTGGCTGGCTTGGTTTTCGTTAATTTTTTTTAGTAGCAATAGAATGCTTTCCTTGCTTTTCAATTGACTGATTTTTGCGTTAAGAGGAATAAGGTTGTCTATAAACAGACCCCTGTGGAGAATTTTAGGACTACTCGAAACAGAAAAAAGTTAAAAAATATTTAAGATGGAGATAACGATCAGGCTAAATCCGGCTTTTTCCATGCCTTCACGAAGTGCGTGAAGCGCCTTCACAAGCGTGTTTTTAACGGTGTTGGGAGAAATACCCAGTTGATCGGCAATTTCAGGAATCTTCAGGCCCTGCTCGCGGCTGAGTGTGTAGATCTTTCTTTGTTGCGGCGGCATTTGTACAACAATATTGCCGATCGCACGGCGCAATGCATCCACCAGCAGCATTGATTCAGCCGGATTGTCGGAATTGGCATCGCCGTATTTATCTATGTAAATATTGAGTCCTTTGTCTTGTGTGGCCTTGTCTCGCAGATAGGTAAAAGCACGGTTATAGCCGATGCGCATGAGCCAGTGACGGAAGTTTTCAATTTCGGGCAACTTATCACGGTACAACCAAACGCGCAGAAAAGTGTCCTGCACCAGATCCTTTGCAATGGCATGCGATCTTACGATCGTGTAAATATTGGCATGCACCTGGTCGCCATATTGCTGAAAGATCTGCCGGAAAGCCGGTTCGTCTCCTTCAGAAATTTGTAATAGCAGTTCTTTCTCCCTATATGTGCCGTTGTCATTCAATAGAGTAAGCAGTGTTGGTGTCGTTGTAAAAATAGAGAGAAAAGTGGTTGGATGAACAAGAATGTTTGAATAACTGAATAACTGAGTAACTGAATGGTTCATGTTGGTGTTGCAGTGAATTAATTGGCGATTCTTTTATTTCGTCATTTTTTTTGTGATACCAGCAGTAGCGCATAATGGAGCTTTTCTTGCGTCGCACTCTTCAGCAGTAGGTCTTTTTTCGGCAATAATGCGAGCACCTAACTATGACCAACAACATCCACTGCTCAACATCTATTTTGCAGTTCACCTTTCAACCCTTCAGTTATTCAGTTGCGGATGGGCCCGAGCGTAATCGTCTTCCGTCATGCAGGGACAGTTAAAGAGCCTTTCAGGATTTTCAATTGAATTAAGTCCCTTATTAACCAGCACTTCAATTTTTCCATTATTGTTTATACCTATTTTCTGATCACGTTTTATTGTATCATTTTTCGCGACGAAGCAAGAGTCGAGGGGTCCACATGTTACGTAATATTCTTTAGTTTGAATTATCAGATAATTTAAATCTCCGATGCGGGCGATGGCAGAGACAATACCATCAGAAGCAGCAAGGACTTCGGTTTCTTTGCTCACCACATTAACCGAAAGATCAGGGAAGCAGCCAAAAAGTGGCTTCTTAGCATCGCGAACCAACATTGTTCCATTGGTGAAGGGGCATGAAAACATCTCCGTTTGTGCTTTCAATGAATTGCTCAATGAAATGCAAATGAAGTAGACAACCAAGATAAGTGTATGTTTCAAATTCGATCCGGTTTTCAATAAAAGTAATATATTGAGTGGACATTTTCGCTCTCACATAAACTCACATGTAATCTTCCAAGGTGAAATACAAACTAAGAAAAATTATCATCGACGATCTGGAATACTTGTATTCTGTTGTCGACAAATTTCATCCAGCCAGCCAAACCAACACGCTCACCATTAAAATATACTTAAGCGGACAAAAGCAAACTCCACTTGTTATCGAGTTTCTAACCATTGATGATCCAATTATGGGCCAGCCTTTCAAGGCAGGCATTAAGTTGATGAACAGAATAACAAACAGGATCAGCATAGTAAATCTAAATGAGCCCAAATACATCCGTGAATTGATTTTACTCGGGCGCAAGAAAGGCTGGACGGGAAATGACAAAGCAGAAAAGCAAAATGGCTTGGATTATTTAAATGAAATGGGTTATGAAACTGGTTTATTGAAACCATCTGCTATTTAAAACTGATGCTTGAATTTCCTCATGAATGACAGCCCTTAAAGTTCAGTTATTCAGTTGCTCAGTTATTCAGCCATTGCTCCCTCGGAAAGGCAAGAAATAATTAACCTGCCAAATACCATGGTTCTCCCGAATAACTATTAATTTACCGAAGGAAAGCCCTAACCATAACCGTTATGTTGATTTATTTAGTCATCGCTGGTGCCGCCGCTATCGCAGCCCTCTTTTTTGTGGTTTACCGATCGCGGAAAGTAAAAGGTCAGATCAGGAAACTGGTTGACGAACGCTTCGAGCGTATCCGTCCTTTATATGCTAAATTTGAAAATGCAGAAAACGTAAATGCAGAGGACGTTTTACCCTTCGCAAAAAATGTAATGACGAGAGAATCCACATTTCAATTACTGCACGACTTTCACAAACTCGATCTGTTTCCTTCCGAATATCTCACGATTGTTAAAAGTGCCGAAAGCAACCTTGCCAACTGGCTTGAATTTCCTACCGAACTTGCCACCCAGCCCGATGAACTGGAACATATAAAACGTGTGACCATTGACTTCGATGGCCAACACAATTTTGTTCACTATGAAGTTTTTAAGTATAAAGTCAACGCACCCCATTGGGCCGCCAGAGAAGGTTGGATGCTCGGCGTTGTAGGCCCTTACTTTGATCACAGCAAACCGTACGATTTTCCACATGCTACTTTCAGCAGAACAGGCAGTACTGTCGATAAAGTTTCAGCCGATGAAGAAGCCCGGTGGGTGCATGAAAATATTCTAAACGTTGAGGGATAATAACTGATCAAAATAAATAGACTTAATAAATATCGAAGGTCGCTTAACCCAAAAACTATTAGTGCTTAGTCGCAAATACTAAACACTAAGGCACTAAGGACACTAAGCCTCACTAAGGGTTCCTTGAAAATTAGACCTCTCTTGGTGAATCTTAGTGGACCTTAGTGCCTTAGTGGTGAATTGTAAAAACCGCATTGCCAACATGCTTCCAACTCCAACAACAACTATGCAAACTCAGTCATTCAGTTTTTCAATCGCTCAGTCAATTCAGTCTCCCTCTCCCCACGCAGTAATCACCAACTTTCTTCCACCGCCATAATTGCGGTGCTCGCACAAGTAAATTCCCTGCCATGTCCCCAACGCGAACCTTCCGTTTCGTATCGGTATCATTACAGAACTGCCCAGCAGAGCGGCTTTGAGATGCGCGGGCATATCATCGGAACCTTCGTCGTTGTGAATGTAATCCGGATCATTTTCAGGAACTGCTTTATTGAACCATGTTTCAAAATCTTTTCTAACCGTAGGATCAGCATTTTCGTTGATCGTTAACGACGCTGATGTATGTTGAATAAACACCTGGCACATGCCTGTTTTCAATTCTCCGATCGCTGGCAACGCCCTCAACACTTCACCCGTTATCAAATGAAACCCGCGACGCTTTTCTGGCAGCTCTATTATTTGCTGAAACATTTTCATGAAGTAAAGGAAACAATTAAAAATTAATAATTAAGAATTAATGGGTATTGCATCCTCTGAATTTACAACCGTGCATTTGGTGGCTGCTTGTTAATTCTTAATTATTAATTATTAATTTTAGTAACAACAACACCATTATGGAAAACATAAAAAAAGAAGACATCAAACAGGAAGTATTTGACCTGTATGATGATTACGCACATGACCGTATCAACAGGCGCGACTTTGTGCAAAAGCTTTCTGCGTATGCCGTTGGTGGCCTTACCGTTACTTCACTCATGAGCTTTTTAATGCCTGATTATAAAAACACTTTGCAAACCACAGCAAACGATCCGCGCATTAAATCAGAATATATCAATTACCAATCGCCCAAAGGTGGCAGCACGATCAAAGCGCTGTTGTCAATGCCAGCAGATGCAACAACTAAACTCGGTGGCGTGGTGGTGGTGCATGAGAATCGAGGGTTGAATCCTTACATTGAAGACGTGGGCAGAAGAGTTGCTTTGGCGGGGTTTATCTCCATTGCGCCTGATGCATTAACTCCTCTCGGCGGCTATCCCGGCGATGATGACAAGGGCCGTGAAATGCAGGCCAAGCGCGACAAAAATGAAATGCTCGAAGATTTCATCGCAGCCTTTGATTACCTCAAAAATCATAAAGACTGCAATGGCAAAGTAGGTGTAGTTGGATTTTGCTTTGGAGGCTGGATCGCCAACATGATGGCCGTTCGCATTCCCGATTTGGCTGCGGCTGTCCCTTTTTATGGAACACAACCGGCAGCAGATGATGTGCCGAAAATCAAGGCTCCGCTCCTTCTCCACTACGCAGGGCTCGATACACGGGTGAATGAGGGCTGGCCCGCATATGAAGCTGCATTAAAGGCAAACAAAAAAGAATACACCGCCTACACTTATGCGAATGTCAACCACGGTTTTCACAACGATACCACACCTCGCTATGACAAGCCCGCAGCAGAACTTGCATGGCAGAGGACGATTGACTTTTTTAATCAGAAACTGAAATAACACTTAATGGTTAATGCCAACGCTTAACGCACGCGGCATCCTGCGTTGAGCATTCAGCATTAAGCACTCCGCATTTCCTATCTTTGTGCCGCAAGCATACAACAAAACAGAAAGGCATTATGGAGAAAACGAAGGACCGCAGGCTGATAAAATTTATTTTTTTCGGCAATTACTTTTATGGTCTTTGTGCCATTGCACTATCTATTGAAGCCAGCTTGCAGCAAGGTTTTCCGCTGAATACGATTCCATATTACCTTTTAGTCACAGCGCTTACTATTCTTTATTATACCAAGGCATACATAACCGATAACGCACACAATAGTACCAATCCAAGATCCATTTGGTACGCAGCCAATGCAAAGCTTGTTTTTTATTGCCAGCTTGCACTGTATGCAATTTGTATTGTTTGCGGTTTAATCGTGTTCCCTTTAAAAGAGCTTTCAGACATTACGGTGGCAGAGTGGCTCGTCATTGCTTTGGTTCCCGTTGCGGGCCTGATGTACTACGGTGTGAACCTGCGTACTACAAAAGCGTATAACCTGAGAAGTGTAGGCTGGCTAAAGCCTTTTATGATCGGTTTTGTGTGGGCGGGACTGGTAACAATTTACCCGGTTTTATATTATTGCATTACGCACAATATTCGCTACGACGTTAGTTGGATCAAGTTCTTTTTGTTTGTAAAAAACTTCATGTTTATCACGGTGCTTTGCATTTTGTTTGACATTAAGGATTACGCCACTGATCATAACCTGCAACTGAAAACCTTTGTAGTAAAAGCAGGTTTGCGAAAAACTATTTTTTATATCGTAATTCCTTTAAGCATTGTTGGTCTTGGGTCGTTTCTTATTTATGCCTTAAGCCGTCATTTTGGTGCAATGAAGATATTGATGAACGTCATTCCTTTTATCTTGCTTATTATGGTTAGCTACGGGCTCCACAACCGCAGGTCCATTTTTTATTATCTCGTTGTTATTGATGGGCTGATGTTGGCGAAAGCGCTGTGTGGGATCGTAGCGATGCAGTTTTTTTAATAACTGAATGACTGAATAACTGAATGACTGAAGGCCTTAGCGAGTTGTTTGTTGTTAGTTGTTAGACAAAAGGTCGATCAATCCTGCCGACCGCCAATTTTCAACTTTCATTTTTCAATTTTCAATTAAAAAAAGCGCCATCACTCTTGCTGACCGCAGCAATAAGCAATGACGCTCTATTCATTTTTAATTATTAATTCTTAATTCATTTAAGACGCATTTTCATGCGTCTCTACATGATCTTCTCGTTTCCAAACTTCTCCTGCCACGCCAAAATTCCACCTTCTACATTCACCGTGTTTTTGAAGCCCATTGTTTCAAGGAACATAGCAGCAGTGGCACTTCTTTTGCCGCTGCGGCAATGAATGAACAATTCTTCATCTTTCAGGTTTTCGATCTCATCGATTTGCATTGCCTGAATTTTTCCCAAAGGAATCAAAGGCACACCAAGGTTTGCTTCTTCGTATTCGCTTGGCTCGCGAACGTCGATCACATGCAACTTTTCGCCTGCATCGAGTTTTGCTTTTAATTCTTCAACCGTTATATTTCTCATAATAAAATTTTAATTGTTAGTAAGATGAACCATCATCCTGCGGTTTCGCCGCCGTTGAATCATGCACAGGTTTTTCGGCTTGTAACCAGATATCAATCATTTGTCCCGCTCTGATCCTGCTCACTCTTCCATCCTGTGTTAAGTGTTTCGGATCCTGGTCATAGATAAAGGCATTGGCTGAGTCCGTGATGCCAGCTTTATAAACGGCAGAACCAAAACTGATGCCCACCATTCCAAGTTTTGCCTTCGCTTCGTTAAAAGTCATTCCTGTCAAATCCGGCACTGCAAGATCAATCCCAGAAGGGCCTCCACTTAAAGTTAAAGAAATCCTTGTGCCCATTGGTAATTTAGTTCCGGGTTGTACCTCTTTGTCATCCACCGATTGATTCAACACGGTATTTCTTGTGAAGTCGGGCTTATACGAAGTATCTCCCATTTTGAAACCAAACTGCTTGATCACGATCTCCGCGTTTCTAAAACTCATGCCGACTAAATTGGGCATTACAACCTCAGGAGGTACGGTTCTATTGATCGTCAGAAACACTGTCCTGTTAACTTTTACCAACTCATCGGCATCGGGAAACTGGCGCAACACAACGCTTGGCTTAAGAGTATCCTTGTATACTGAATCCTGTATTACAACTTCAAAGCCTTGCTGCTCCAACGATTTCTTAGCTTCTTCGTAGGTTTTTCCGGTAACGGCCGGTATGCGCAAAACTCTTCCATGTTTAGTGAAAAAGTTCAGGGATGAAAGAACCAGCAATATCAGAACAACAGCCAGCACAAACGCCGCGACTATATTGACCCAAAGTGGTTTATTTGTAAGGAATTTAAACACAATAACTTGGTTTTGTTTTCATGGATTATTTAATATGCGCCCAAAGAAATGAAAAAAAGCTTGAAAGGCCTAATGCGGAGGGCTGAACGCTCGATGCTGAACGCTTAACACAATGATTCAATATCGGAGACTCCAGCGTTAGGCGTTCAGCGTTTAGCTTAAGCTCCCAACGCTTCTTCCAACAACTCCGTATAAAAAGTTTTCAGTTCCATACCCGCAGCGCGAACTTGCTGCGGCACGAGGCTTTCGCCGGTTTGGCCCGGAACCGTGTTGATTTCGAGCATGTATGGCTCGCCTTTGGCTTCGTTGTAAATGAAGTCTATGCGCACCACGCCACGACAGTTGAATACTTCGTACACTTTTTTTGCAGTGTATCTAACTTTTTCCGCGATCGATTCGTCAACCACAGCAGGCGTAATTTCTTCGCTCAGGCCCTGGTATTTGGCTTCGAAATCAAAAAACTCTTTCTTACTTTTTACCTCAGTAAATGGCAGCGTTTTTATTTCACCTTTTGTTTTGTAAACGCCTATTGTAAATTCCCTTCCGGAAATAAACTCTTCAACAAGTATCTGATCGTCTTCTTTAAACGCTTTTTCCAACGCCGCAGCCATGTCTTCTTTGTTGTTCACCTTGCTCATGCCAATGCTTGATCCGCCATTGTTTGGCTTTACGAAAACCGGCAATTGTAACAGCGAACTAACTACTGAAGGTTCAATGCCTGTATGCTTGAATAAATGCAAACTTTTTGCCACGTTAATGCCGGCAAAAGCTGCCACGGCAACGGTATAGCGCTTGTTAAATGTAAGTGCAGAAGTGGCCGCATCGCAAGATGTGTAGGGAATGTTCATCAGGTCGAAGTAACCCTGCAATTTTCCATCTTCACCCGGTGTTCCGTGAATGCCGATGAACACGGCCTGGAACTTTATCTTCTCGCCGCCAACAGTCACGGTGAAGTCATTTTTGTCCACCGCTATTCTTTCACCCTTATCGCTTTCATACATCCAGCCATCCGGTCTGATGTCTATTTTGTAAACGTTAAATTTTTCTTTGTCGAGATTTTTTTCAATAGTAACGGCACTCAAGTACGAAATCTGTGCCTCTCCGGAATAACCTCCTGTTACAAAAGCGATGTTAGGCTTCATTAAATGATTGGTTTGCTGTTGGGTGAAATAATGTTCGTTTAATCATCAAATATCAAACCTAAAATGGAAGTGAAAAAAAAAAGTTGAGGCGCCCTTTGATTATGTTCAAACATGTGAGAATGACAACGTTCAAGATTTACCACTTAGGCACTAAGGACACTTAGTTTCACTAAGAGAACCTAAGCATTCGGCTACCC
>Ga0318567_10000437_pt1 | contig 17527 bp, 20 predicted proteins | sample GRESIP088b5f20_FD_203691 | JGI IMG/M metagenome (GOLD analysis project Ga0318567, IMG submission 203691) | Tropical soil microbial communities from Luquillo Experimental Forest, Puerto Rico - GRE.SIPMG.088b5f20 | ecosystem: Environmental > Terrestrial > Soil > Tropical forest > Bulk soil...
CGCTGAACCCTCCAGGGAGGACCGGGAGGCCACCCATCGTCTGGTTCAAGCCGGGAACCTATTGGGTATCCCAGTCTTGGACCACCTAATCATCGCCCGGAAGCGGTACACGAGTTTCAAAGAATTGGGCGTCTTGCCCAATGCAACATCCTATTCATAAGGAGGACTCCCATGGAGGAGATTCCCGATCCCAAAGTTCCACCCGATCCGGTCACCCGGAAAACCGTGGACGACTACCTCAGAGCCATGGGACTGGCCGACCAGGTCACACCCGAGGTGGCTGACCGGTTTGCCAGTCTGGCAGTCAGGTACCAGCTCAATCCGTTCCTTCGGGAACTGCACTTGGTCCCCGGCGGAGGAAAGCATGTGGCCGTGGTTGGCTACGAGGTCTACCTCAAGAAGGCCGAACGGACCGGCAAGCTCGACGGTTGGCGGACCTGGACCGAAGGCGAAGGAGCGGACTTGAAGGCCGTCCTTGAGGTCTACCGGCATGACTGGGCCCATCCGTTCGTCCATGAGGTGTTCTTCGCCGAAGTTGCCCAGAGGGATGACAAAGGTGAAGTCACCGGCTTCTGGAAGAGAATGCCCAAGTTCCAACTTCGGAAGGTGGCGATTTCCCAAGGATTCCGGCTGGCCTTCCCTGACGAACTGGGCGGGATTCCCTATGAAGCCGCCGAACTCAGTCTCGATCACTCTCCTACAGAGAGTGGAAAACAATCCAAGGGAGAGTTGAAGTCGCCTCAGGTTGCAGGGCCGAGGTCGGTCTTTGCCGAACTGGATGAGTACCTCACCACCAACGCCGAGGCGTTCACGAAGAAGCACCTCGGTTGGATCCGGGATCAGTTGGAAAAGACTCCGACCCTCGAGAAGGCAAAAGCGATGCTCGGGTATGCCCGGAAGGTTGTCATCCAAGGTGCCGATGATACCGACCAACCCCGAGCACCACGAACCTACGCCAACCGAGGTCGGAAACCTGAACCTGCGGCCGAACCGGTGTTCTGAAGGAGGACCGGATGAATAGCCTAGTTGAACAACCTCCCCTCCCCGACTTCATCTATGGAGAAGAGGCGGAGACACAGAAGGAACCCTTCCGGGTGGATGACGAACGAAAAGCCGCCTGGGCTTGTTCCAGGATCCTAGCCGCCCGACGTCGAATTGCTCGGAGGCGGGAACTTGCCGAGGTCTACCAGACTCGAATCCTCGATTGGCTGACCAAGGCGAATGACCCGGACGAAAGCTCCGCTGCATTCCTGGAAGCGACCCTGAGGCCCTGGGTAGAAGAGACGTTGGCGACCGTGGGACGGTCCCGGTCCATCCGGCTCCCTGGAGCAAAGGTGGGGTTTCGCAAGAAGCCCGACCGAGTGGAACTCCTGGACCAAGACCAAATCCTGGCCTTCTGCCGGGAACACCAACTGGAAGGCATCGAGGTCATCAAGACCGAGGTGTCAAAGACCGAACTCAAGCGCCACCTCGTCGAGGGGGCACAAATCCCTGGTGCCGAACTGGTTACCGGGAACGACGAATTGACGGTCAGCGCCGACTGACCGAGGAGAAGACCATGCTCGACCTCAACAGCGTCCTCATCGAGGGGACGATCCAGCACATCAAAGAGAAGAGGGACCACTCGGGTCTCTGGGCCACGATTCGTAACCGCCGTGACAAGGGAGCCGAGACTGGCAGGGTTTCCCACCAGTTCCGCATTGAAATCGGATCGGGGATCCGAAGTTGTCCTCCCGAGGTAATGACTGTGGGTCGGCGGATCCGGGTTGTGGGGACGCTTCGGCGTGAAAGCCGGTTGGGACCGTTCGTCCGAGCCGAGCACGTCGAGGTGAAAGCGGCTCCCCAGGAGATCGGCGGATGAAGCAAAAAGGACCGAGCCCGGACTTGATCGTCTTCGTGGCCGCCAGCCTGTTTGCCACGATCATCGGCGTGGTCCTGGACAAGTTTCTCCCACCCGCACCGCCCCCACGAAAGATCGATGATGACAGACCGCCGCAAAGATAGTGTCAAGAAACGGGCCTCCGACTGGGAGGCCCGCATCATTTATGAGTGTGTTGGATATGGATGACAACCTTCGATGGGAGATCATCAGCGTCTACGCACTGCCAATGCAATGGAAAGTGGGGTTCTGATTGGTGCCACAAGACGGCGAAGACGTTTGGTTCCAGGTTCCCCGTGGCGATCACCGGAAATCTGCTGCACGCCTTCCAGGGGAAAATCTCTCTACGATCCTAACACACTTCTACTGGGAAGTCGTTTCGGGCCTAGGGGGAGAAAAGTCCCTCTTGGTCCTTGATGCCGCTTCGGGAGATCCAATCTGGCTTCACCTTGGCCCAGGAGACCACGGTGAACCGGTCATGACCGTGATGAGACCGGAGGACTCGTAGAGCCGGACAGGTCCAGAAAGAGGGCTTCGGCCCTCTTTTCTTGCAGGATGACTCACATCTAGACTGGGTTGTGACGCAAAAAAAGTCAGGTTGAAACTAAGTGTCGTCACTAACCAATCCATGGGCCCGCATTTGACCATAGACGCTTGAGAGCTCAGAATTCAGCTGCTTTATGTACTCAGCGCAGATGTTCCCAAAAAGATCTTCACCGGGTTCGACAAGATTGAAGTTATACTTTGCCAGTTTCAACTGCTTGACCAACTCGTTGAAGACTGCCTTTACCTCATTTGGGTTATCGTCAGTTAGGCATATCGAATGTTTAGTCCCGCGAACATCAAACACCAATTCAACCTTCTCTTGCCCCCTGACTATGGTGGCATCATACATTTCCATAGATTTTACCTCGCTCGCCGAATGCAGCCCGACCGCCCTCCAATGTTCTCATGCTTACATCCTTCCAGTCATGGGTGTTACCGGTTTCCCGACACAAAAGACGATTCGAGAACGGATTGCCAAAGTAAGTTCGATAGCAATCATGCTCATGCTCCCGATAGATGCTATTGTACGGGAGAGTCCGCACAGCGATATTTGCATCGTGTGTTGCAATAATTATTCGTTTCCCGCTATAGGCGTGTTCCTTCAACAATGGAACAATAAAATCACTGATGTAATCATTTCCGAGGCTTTTTTCCGGTTCGTCGATGATGAAGATGTCCTTGTCCAGTGAAAGTTCCTGGGCCAACAGTATCATTGCCGATTCTCCGTTGGACGGTCGGTACTCACGGTGATCAAGTTCAAAGAACCTTCTGAACAGTAGAAGATCTGAAATTGACTTTATGTGGTCGCCACCTTCAATATTCTTGAGTTCTGTAATCTTCTCAAAAAGTCCAGGTGAGTACACTGAACCAAAGACTTCCCGTAGGGCACGTGCTACGCTCTTCTCCGGGACTTTTGTAGTGCTGTTAAGATGTTTGTAATTGCTATCAGAGATCTCACCATTCTGAACGATCAGCGCAGTCTTGCAGAACAGCTTTCCCTTCTTCCCCAAATCTCCTACAAACTCGGCACTCGTCTCGATCCTGGTATCTATGTTCCTTATAATCTTCTGTAGCGCCATCTCCATTTCGATGCGATTCCCCGCATAGTCTGCGAATCCAGTCGCCAGTGGTTTCTCGGGCGTCCCGGTCTTTCGTGCGATTTCGGACGTGAAGACCTCAACGATGTTATTGAATAGATTTGCAACTTGATAGTTTCGGAATTCTTTGTCTAGACTATCGACGATCCTGGCTTCAACCTTCTTCAACAGCACCACAAGTTCTTCGTAGAGATCCTCTCCTATTGCTCGCTTGTTCCACTCTTTTGAGCCAAGCATCTCTACAAACTTTCTGGTCCCTTCTTGAAGGCTCTTGGTATCGCGCAGCTGAATTCTTGAGACCTCACCGTCGACCATCTGCATCAGTTTAATTTTTAGTTTTCGGGATATCTTGCTGGTTGCCTCAATGGAGAAATACTCAAGATACTTTCTCAAACTAGTAACACCCTTCTCATTTGCAGATCGAATCTTTTCAATTTCTTTCTGGCATGCTTCAATCGGCAAGCCGCTGAGATCAATCTGGTAACTACTGCCAGAAAGGTCATATCTTTTTGAGAGATCAATCTGGTTTGATTCAAACACGGTCGTCTTGTGGCCATTGTCACTGTAGTGTTTTGAGAGAGCTTTGAGTATGTCAGTTTTTCCTGTACCCTTCGACCCGAATAGCACATTTATGTCGTCCCAGATTTCGACGTCAAATGCGGCATCTTCTTTGAACGGCCTGATACTTATCGTCTGGTGGAACTTCTTGTTTCTGATCGTGTCGATTGTCGCGTCGTCGCGTTCTAGCAATAGGCAAAACTGTTCGAAGCTTTCAACTGGTAGTCTTAGGTCTGGTAATCTTTGCGATATGGTCGGATAGTCCTTCCAATCTTTAACGTCCGACCCATATATGGTTCTGTGTCCATGCCCGATGAATATTCCTGCGGAGATCGAATTGCTTGCTTCCTTTAGGATTCTTTTGGGGTTACCTACAGAGCTAATGAGAAGTTCGATGTCTTCATCGGAAATACTCGGCGCCTTATTGTAGTAATGAGGAATAAAGATTGAATCGAGGGCGTCAAAGGAGCGTCCAATGCTCCCGATGCTCGCTGCAAATCCATCCGGTGGAGTGGTGCCGACCAACTTTGCTACGAGTTGGTCGAAGATCTCCACGTTTCTGGGATTCACAATCACCAATAGATGCCCATGCCGGCCGTCTTCCAAGACGTCGAGCTCCACGCCTGGCCAGATGAGGAGGTCGCCTTTTGAGTGCTCCAAGATTTTCTTGTACTGTTCTACGTCGAAGTGGTTGTGGTTGGTTATTGCGCATATTTTCACGTCAGTCGACTTTACTATGTCGCAAAATGCCTGCGGCTCAATTTGCCTAGTTGGGGCATCGCCAGATTTTATCGCCTTGGTGTGAATGTGAATATCAATTTTCATCGTACCACTCCGACTTGGTTCGTTGCCGATGCCGACTTAGTTTAATATGCGTGACTACAATCTGACCGGCCAGACTTCGCTATTTTTCTCCGATTCTACTCGATGTTCATGGCTCAATGCCATTGAGAGATACTATCTGTTGACTGCCCTAGAAGTTCCAATTTCGATTGACTTTTTCGGCACTAAGGTACTTTTTACAACTATTTAGCACCAAGTCGCAGTCAGCAACGTTTTTAGTCGACTGAAACACGATATTCGACAAAAGCTCAAGAATTCGATTTGGTATGACTGAAGAATGTTGTGCAACTACATCAACGAGTTCTCTCCTGAGTCTTTGGTCATCTTTTTTCTTTCTTGAGTTTCTCAGTCTAAATACTGCCTCAGATACAGCCTGAATCGAAAGATACTTTTGTTTTGTAAACTCGGAGCGCTCGTCACCCATAGTCCTAACTATCAGTCCTCCGACAATAGTCGTAGTAGCACCTATGAGTGCAATTACGACGGTCACGAGCAGAGTTCCTTGATTGGCATTGTCGATATCTTGGGAAATAGAACTCGGATTCTGAGTCTTGAGTTCGCGGACTCGCGTTTGAAGTTGAGGAATTAGGACCTCTTGATTATAGACTTGCAGGATTGTACCGAGCAGCGACGCTAGGCCAAGAATCAGCGCAATAATGCCAACAATTCTATCGCGATAGTTTATCAAAACATGCCTCCACCTCAAACTTTGTAAGCCGAAAAAACCAGTCTTCATTTTGTCCGTACGACGAGCATTTATCCGATAGAATCGGACGATTTTCTCGAATAGATCTAGACGTTGCACTTTTCTTCAATTGTATTTTTGGTAAGTTGCAGTCCCAGGGCCCTCGGGGGTTATCACGACTCGAATTCGTTTCAGTCTTCCTTTTTCCAGATCATGAAGAATGATGGCCTCGCGTACAAAGTACTCCACATTGCCAATATCGAGTACCTCACCAAGAATCTCGTATGTGTGGGATTGAACAAATTGTAGGTTGATAGATCTCTTCGTTTCACTTGAATCAAGGCCATGCGGAACTTTGCCATCTTTAACTGTGAATGTGACTGTCCCGGTAACGCGGTCGATTTTCCCTTTGGTCAATATCTCATAGAACTCTTCTATGTCGAGCACGTCCTGTTGACGGAAACCCGCTCTTGGGGCCGTAAGCCGATGATTGGTCTTTATCTGTATGAACGCTGCCTTCCGATAGAGTTCTACAAGATAGGAATTGATTTCACCAGACATTCCGGGCGAGACAGTAGTACTTACGATTCGCAATTTGGACATGCCATCGATCACTTCAAACTTGCCACCTTTAGCCAACGCCTCAAGGAACTCATAGTATCGAAAGACCTGAACAATCGAGTAGTTGTCGACATTTTTCCGAATCTCATAACTAAGGTTTAGGTACCCGTCAAGATCGATTTTTAGACCGAGTGTAAAGGCTTCTCCTAAGTCATCATAGATAAATTCAACGGATTTCTTGCCTTGATTCTTTACCTTGAATCCCAGGCCTTGAAGCGTTGTTCCATGTCCGTCAGCAGGCATAATTGTCAGATCGAGTGCTACTGTTCGTGAGGAGGATACGGGCCCCAACACAATAGAGGAAAGCTCTCCGCTGGTCTTGAGCTCCTGAATAGCCTTTGGAAAAGAAAAAGATGCAATGTAGTCTTTGGGAATCTCAACTTTGACGCCCGAATCTACGAAGTCTTGGTAACGGTCCCTGTATGCTCGACCTTCCGCGGTGTCCGGAAAGTTGAGCGTGAAATTACCTTCCAAATCGGCCTTCGGCACCGTCTTGTCAAATTCGACACTAATATGGCGGTGTTCTCCGTCTCTGACAACTGACAGACTCCTAATTTTCCTAGATGGATCCTTGATTTCTAGGAGACGCAACAAGGAATCGCCGACATCAGGTCCGATTCCGTTTTCGATAGAGTAGTCCACAAGACTGTTGAAATCCAAGAAGGAAACGACCCGATTGCGGGCTAGGGCAGAAAGGCTTGCATAGATTGCTTCTATGGCTTCTTTAGGAGTTGGGACGTTAACCGCGATTAGACAATGATCAATTGAGACCTCTTCCATCGTGGACTCGTCTCTATATGGACTACCGAACGCCTGTGTCACCTGCGTTACGATTTCGGAAAATGAGCCCTTCCCGCTCACGCTTCCAGTAATCTTCCCCGACTTGACGACTACAGCGTAATTCTCACGTCGGCGGAAGTCCGTTCGCTTCCACATCACGATGTCCTTACCTAACTCTCGCGGTCCACCGTGGTAGTGAATGACATTACTGTATCCCTGCGCCTTGAAGAGAGGCATTAGTACGAGTTGTCGAAAGTCCGACTCATTTAGTCCCTTGATCCAATTCTCGAGCGCCAATCTATCTACCATTGCAGCCCCTAGAATTCAGTAAGTCTAGCTGGAGTCTGGAGGATCCTCCCCAACAGATTAGTATTGATCGGCCTTCTTTGCCCTGAATGCATGGTACCATAGGACGTGAAGACTCTACAAGGCAATTGCGACCTAAATAAGTTCTGAGAGCACTAGACCGGTTACAAGTGACTACTTTATTGACACGGCAGCGACATCAAGAGCTTCCACCGGTCTGTCATCAAATTGTTTTGGGAGGGAGAACGTAGACACGAAAATGGGGCCGGAATGGCTTCATTCCGTTTTTCAGGTTTGCCTACCCTGACTCTGGGCTTGAAACCCTAACATGTTCTCGAAGCGATCGCGGCATCCTTCCAGAGGGGTTAGGCGTGCCCTAAGCCCTGCACTATCCCGATTCGGGAAAGCAACCTTCTCAATTAGTCTTGATCAGGGTTCGAACTAGACAGGGTAGCCGATACGATGGTCGAGCGTTGTTGGCTGAAATGCTTTAACAGGCCGGCGTACTCGACCGACGCAATACCCGCCGAAGCGCATATCCCACTTTTCGGTCCATTCCGGCTTTCTATGTTTTGGTCCTCTGATAGTCCTCTGCAAACTTCTGGACTACCTCGGATAGCTTGCGGATGAAATCATCAGATACCGCGCTGGAAACCAGTTCGGGTCGAAGGGAGTCGACTAAGGGATCCACAAACAACTCATACGGTCGAACCCCCAACACTTCGCCAAGTTTGGCCAGAACTTTCTCGGCCGGGAACTTCTTCCCTGCCTCCAACAGATTCACATAAGGGGTTGATAGCCCAAGCCTGTCAGCAAGGCGTTCCTGAGTCAGGCCAAGGTTCTTCCGGTAGGCCTTGATATTGGCCCCCAGGAGTCTGGACAAGTCCGTCGCCATGGGAACCTCCTCGGCGACCATGATCCAACGGGATCTCACTCCATTCAATTATCCATTAGAAATAGTATTTACTATTAGATAATACTAAACTATTCTGGTTTTGTCCCATGACGAGCCAGCCGATGAAGACTCTCCTTGATGTTTTGAAGGCTTTTCCCAGCGTTTTCTCTGTTCAATCGGCCCCTGACGACCGCTACAAGGAACGGCAGATCCGAAGTTTTCGGATTCCGGCAATGGAAACCGTCCTTGGTGTGTACGACACCACGGTCACCAGGGTCGGCACCCGTGGACTTCTGTTCACGGACAAAGCGATGTACTGGAACGCTCCCGGTAGTCTCCGGGACGAGATCCCCACCAAATCCGGTCGAGTTTCCTACCCGAGCCTTTGTGAATGCCGACTCAGGTTTCTTGCCACATCCCACCATTTGTTCATCGAGATCACGAACCTCGACCCATCGTCGGTCTGGCACTGTTTCGAACTGCGCCCGGCCCTCCGGGGTACCAGCGTTGAGACGGCATTCACAGAGGTCTTCCGGTCCATAGCGCGACGAGCGAAAGAACGTCCACATCATCCGGCCCCACCGGGAAGCCTGAGCAACGCGCTCTCCCAGAGCGAGTATCGACACTCCCGAGCAGATGCCCAGGACTTGGATCCGATTTGGTTTGGGTCTCAACACGATTAGTTAATCAACGCCTAGAAAGGAGATACCCCATGATTCACCAAACTAGGTTCATTGTATTGGTGCTGTTCTCGGTCTGTCTGACCGGATGCGAGCAGGTCGTCGACCTGTTCACCCCTGACCAGGATTGGACCGTGGACATGCAAGGAGCCCAGACTCTATCGGATGTCTTTGCCAGGACCGCCAAGCTCCAGTATCAGTACTCGGACAACTGGCCTACCCCACCGCAGGTTCACGCATCCCAACAGGCGGACTGCAAGGGGTATTCGATCTACGCCATCCAGATGCTCCACCAGCTGGGCTACGATGCCCAGTTCGTGGTTGCGTCGATCCGTGTTGGCGGGGTGGACCAGGTCGAGCCCCACGCGATGGTGTTTTGCGGCGGACAGATCTACGAGCCTCAGTCGCCGACTGGGGCGATTCCCGAGGGCGAGACCATCGAACACACAGAGACTTGGTCCTATTCCAAGCTCAGGGACTATGTGAAAGCGGAATACGCAACTGGACACGGAAGGGGACTGGATAGTGGCGTCTTGAAGTTTCGTTAGAAAAGACACCGAAGTAGCCGGCTGGGGCTGCGCCCCAAAAGATTCTAGGCAGACGCCGAGACTTGTGCTTCGGGTTATGGCGCTGAAGGATCGCATTCGGCTTTATCACAACCGATGGTAGGTCCTATCCGATACTGGAGCAAGCAAAAAAAAGGACCCACGGACTAAGCCCGTGGGTCACCTTGCCGGAAAATGACAACCGGCCAAATTTCGAATGGATATTGTTGGAACTGGCAGAATCGTACACGGTCAGTGTACAAAAAGCCATCCTAAAAAGTAGTGTGTATAATCTTCGAGGAGCGAAGTGGTCGAAAGCTCAGGAGTCCGCCGTATTTGACGAGAGCATCAGACTGAGTGCGGCCATCGCTTCGAGAAGTGCCTGCGGGTTATTCGGTGGAACGATTAAGTCCTCCACCTTGAGTCTTCCCTCTTCCGTAATGGTATTGACGGTCTCAATCTGTTGAGAAACGTCTTGCATATGGAAGAGCGTACTTCGAGTTTTGTCAATGATATCCATCATTCTGGAAAATCCAGGGATGAAGTCATCGACTGATGATGACGTGATGTTAACGATAAGGACCGGGTGAACGACGAGGTTTTTCCAAACTAGTCCGGAGTTCATCCTCGTGGCCTGCCCAAGAACGCGATCCAAGACCTGCTTGAAATCGCTTTGAGTTGGGATTTTGGCCTCGGCAAGGAGCTGGGCGTCCGACATCGGATTCCCGAAGTCGTCGTAGTCCATACCGAGAGCCTTGATAAGGTGAAGCTGGTAGTTTTTCAGCCAGCGTGTAAAGAAGCGATAAACTTCCGAAATCGTGTGCCGTGAGCCAATCTTCTCGTAGGCCTCTTTTCCGATGTGGCAGCACCGCTCCAGAAAGGTCTTTGAGGGGTTGGCGTTAAGGAGGAACATTTCATGGGTGATAGCCATCCTTCCTTCGCGCTCGAAGGACGTAAGCTTCCACCACTTTGGAAAATAGACGTCAACAAGAACTGCGAAGAACTCGTCCAGCTTTTGCTGATCTGCGAAGGTGTCCTCGAAGGAGGCAACGCGGTCGTCAGCTCGGTAGGGTTTGCCCCAGGGAACAATGAATGTCCGGTCGGCGATGGTTGATTCTTCAAATTGCGGTCGCACTAAGTTGTTTGAATCGAGAATCAGTTTTGCCTCGACAAGGAAGTCATCTTCGAGGGCGGTCTTGTACGGAACTTGAAAAGTGTCACGGCCGGTGATTGCCTTGACGAGCCTCTCATTAAGTGCAGTCGACTCATCGGTCTCATCCATCGTGATCACCCGTGCAAATCGCTTCCGGTAAAGAAACTGGTCGGCATGGTGTTGAAGGCCTGGCGTGAGAAGGTGTGTCGACATCTTGACGGCGTAGTCTCCATAAATCTTTGCCAACACCTTCATGAAAGCGGTCTTTCCGGTGTTGCGGCGCAAATTGAAGATTTCCAGTACGCCCTTAACCCTAGGTACACCGTACAACGTACCGGCGAGGAACGTCATGACGAAGTCGAAGACCTCAGGATCACCCGTCCGTTCCGCAATCAAATCGTGCAACGGAATGTCAAAGGTTTGCCTGCTAGGGCGGTAGGCGACACCAGCTTTGGCCGTGATAAGATGTCTTTTCACTTCCGCCGCGTCCAGGAGCCAACGCCCCTCAGGGTCTTCTACCTTTTTTTTGAGGTCTAGGACTTTTCCGTCTCGCAAGACCAAAAGGTGTGCTGACTCGAAGTTCATCTTCAGGACCGTTCGGAGCTCCTTGATCTCCTTGATTTTGGCCCTTACTTCGGATCGTGTGTTCCCGAGCTTCCCGCTTTTCGCCAGGATCTCCTCCGCGAGGTTTTCCCACAGTTGATTTGGAATCTCCCGCCATCGGATTCCATCCCACGCATACGGACGCCCACCCGGTTTTCCATCGAAATGTCGGACCAAATCCTCGATTTCGTGTACTTTCAGTATTCGCCGTAACGACGCAAGGTCGTTCGGCTCCGCTAAATCCATAAACAGCTCCTTATAATTTGCTTTCTGCATTCCACGGGTCAAGAACCGCGAACATGACGTCCCCGGTCCCGTGTGAAATGCGCGTCCCCCGGAAGGGAACGGTCTCGCCTAAGTCAATCCAGCCCTAATCGTATGGGAGCATTGAGCCTAAGTCGGCTCCACCCCAAACTTGATGTCAAAGAACAAGCCTGCCTCGGCAAGATACAGCCCCGCCGGTTCTTCGTCAAGAACAATTGTAGAATTTTCAAAAGTTAATTCCTTTTCCTGAAATATTTTAAAAAACTGTTCATATAACAAATGGAAATTGTATATATGTCGAATGTTATAGATCATTGACAATGGGCCGTAGATCGACTACACCATTCCCATGGAAAAGCAACCTACCAGCGGTGTCCTCTTCGATCCGATTTGTATCGATCCCTATTGGAACGAACTTCACCAGGTCAGTCCCGGTGACAAGAACCTTCCCACACTCCAGGACATCATTCTGATCACCGTGATCGTCCAGCTCACGGTTGGACGAAAAGCGCTCTGGGACCGTTTCTCTATTGATAGGCACACATCACCGGACTTTCCAATTCCCTATATTGGAATCAATTACAGTGACATTCGTGAGATGCTACCGATCTTGGGGCTCAACACCAACATCAGTATTTACAAGAAAGTGAAGAGGCTTGTGGATCTAGGGTATTTGGTAGAACCCCTGCCTCGGCCCAAGAGCAAGGTCCATTTCATACAGGTTAGCTTGGCACACTTGGAAAAAATGAAGACGACGCTCAATGCCCTCAAGATGACCAAGCTCCTGGAGGATTTTTCGCGGATCGCAGCCGAATCGTAACAACGGTTGATATTACACTTTGAATAGGAAACTTCGGGATTTATGCCCCTCTGAGGCTATGACCATAGACCTAAGCAAACAGGATGGGAGCCCCAAGGGCTTCCCCGCCAAGAATTGGAGGCCAAAAGCGTAGCTTTGTCAGCCCGCAGAGGATGGACGGGCCGTGGCCGGAACGATCTGTGGCCACGACTGGAACACTCAAAAGCAATGAGAGGGCCACAGCGGCCCCCTCATTACTACTTTTCCGGTATTGCTTTCCTGATTCTGGGGCTCATAGCCCTGTAGAACCCCTGAATCAGTGGCGAAGTGATCGCGTCCTCCCTCCTGAGAGGGGCGGCCAGCCTTAGCACCTGCATTGTCCTGACCCTCGAGAGAGCCACCCCGGAGAGAACGCACTTCGCCCAAGATCCAGACTTGCGCTGTCGAGCGTCTTCCCTTGGGACTTGTGGATGGTCGAAGCGCAGTCAACCTCGACCGGAAGGTTTGTCACTGGCAGAGGAGCTCCCTGGCAATTTACTTTTCACCAGAGAGACCACCATCAGCGAAGTAAGCAGCTCACACTCGGTTTGGTGTCGCAACAATGAAGGCTCAAACTCTCGAGTTCGCGTCTGCGACTCCCTTACGCCACCGGAATTATCTTGGTCATCATGTCCACCAAGAACGCCCCCACAGCCGGCTCCACCTTAAAATCCTCAGCTTTAAGCTCGTTTGCCAGAAACAATCGGTTCAATGAAGTTACCCGAGAGACCGCGGTGTACATCTGTCCCTTGAATGGAGCTCCCCGCTCCCGGTCGATGATTGCACTCGACAAAGTCATCCCCTGAGCTTTGTGACAGGTGAAGGCATAGGCCAACCGGACAGGGAAGTTCAGGATTTCAAGAACCTTCATGGTTTGAATCCGGTCGGTGATTTCGTTGTAGAACGGCCTCAGAACCTCAAAGGGATGTCGGGTGATTTCTACTTCCGGTCCTTGCTCCAACCGAACAATGATGGAAGACACGTAGTTCTTGGAGGCCAACCGGATCCCCGTGATGACACCTCTCGATCCGTTTTGGTACCCCAGTTCCTTGTTGTTTGCTGTGCAAATCACCTGCGCCCCTTCGAATAGGATCACCGGCTCTATAGCAGGGTGCTCTCTCACTGCGATGTCCGTCGCCGTCATCACCCCAAGTGGTTCGGGAAAGTTCGTGTACTTTGGGTTCGGGCTGGACAGGGTGGCAACCATGTTGTAGCTATCTACTTGCCGGTTGGTCATACAGATCATCGGCCCGCTTGCTTCGAATATGTCCGAGGCCCTCCTGTTGATCAGAGCCAGCCCGAAGTCAGTAACAATCCCGTGCCGTAGTTGGTCCAGAGTCGCCTTGAACTGTAGGTCAGATTGATGGCGGAAGTTACCGTCCAGAACGCACATCCGGAGGTTGGACAGAAACTCCTTTTCCCCAAAGACTGCCGACTGGAAGTAGAAATACGGTGCCCTGTAGTTCTCAGAAAGCTGCTCCAAGAACGTCCGCTCGAACTCCCGCGATACCGGTCCCAACTGGCAATGGTCACCAACGAAGATCATTCTGACCCCACCAAAAGGTCGATCAATTCCCCTGACTGCCCTAAGTCGCCGGTCGATCCCATCAAGGGTAGAACAAACCAGCATACTGACTTCGTCAATCAGGATGGTGTCGCACTGGATCAGTGCCTTGGCCACAGTCCGGTCATAGCCAATCAGGTCAGGAATGACCAATGTCGGCTCAAATCCAAAGACAGAGTGGATCGTGAACCCGTTGATGTGACTTGCTGCCAACCCTGTTGTTGCCGTCACAATGACCTTCCTCCGGGTGGCCTTGATGAACTCCCGAATCAAAGTAGTCTTGCCCGAACCGGCAGGACCATCGATGACCAGATGGTGGGTTCCGGTCTCAAGTTCGACTTTGAGGTTCCGGTACCTGTTGTGGATTTTCTCCATGATGAACTCCTATGGGGATGGGAAGATTTCAAATAGACCCATCGATTCCCATAGAGTTGTTCATACTTTGTCGAACGCTAAATTATTCCTTGTAATGATTTACAGGCATTCATAAGCACTGAACCGTTGTAGGTAGGCACCACAATTACTGAATACCAAAATCTAGGGTTAACCCCATCTCCAACGACCGCATCAGCAAGTTGGCCAAGTAGAACTCTTTAGTCTTCTTGTCAGATAGCACTGGAGCGTCAAAGACATAGAACACCGGCAAGGTCAGACCCAACCTTGGAGTCACCCCAACCTCGCCAAAGTTGATTCGCCACCCGATATTGCCTCCCAACCGGGCCCCGAGGAGGTGATACTGAGATCCCTTGGTTTTGTCAGAAGTAAGCGTCAATCCGTTGGTAGGATCGTCGTAGTAGTGATAGGCCAGGATCTCAAGCGAGGCGAAGGTTCCCGCGAACAACCCACTGTCCTTGGTATTGGCGTAGACCCGTCCCTGGTAGTTCACATCGAAAAAGTCGCTGTAGATGCTGAATCCATACAGGTCCTCATGGTTTCCATTGGGAAAACCGAAGTAGATGCTCCCGCCTGGGCTGGGGGCCTGGGATTGCTCTGCAGATGATTTATTGGACTGACTTTGCGAAAGCAACCAGAAGAAGGCTGGCGGGGTAAGGCAGGTGACGGGAACCGTTGAAACTGTGGTTTCTGCGACCAATGGGTACGCTAGGAGCAGACCTGCGATAGCGAGGGTGAGAGACTTCATTGATTAACCTTTTTTAACTTTGATCCTTCAGGCTACCATGTATTGAGAAGAAAGTTGCTAGGGCCAATCCCAGCAAACATGACTCGCAAGTGCTGGGTGGCGAACGTCACCCGCGGACACACTAAAAAGCTATGTTCCAAGGGTCGTCCACGACTTCTTCGAAGTATATAAACTACCCCCCTATTTTTTCACAGATCTCCCCCTCCAGTTGGGGTTAGGTGTTGTTCTCATCCAAACGGCCTCCTGTAGGAGCCTGCGAAAGTACCAGGGTCCCAGTGTCTTCCAGAGGCCGTTAAAAACAAGGTTCTTCGGGCTAGTTACCCTCCGTAAGATGGTTGCCATCGCACCTACCAGGGTTTCAAACGCCTCCGGTACACCGCCCGACAGTAGTTCTGGCGTCAAGTACCTTTTGTACTTCCCCTGGAACCGAAACTCCATCCGCTCACAGGGAACTTTTCCGCCATGCTTTTTCCTCCAGTCATAGAACTTCAAGCCAGAATACTGGGTCCCTTTGTGCTCTTTGGGGGAACGCCAACCCGGTGGAATCACAACCTCCGGGCCTCCCTTTCTGGTTTTCACAATTCTTCGTTTCTTCTTGTAGTCTTTTTTGGAGTAGAAGGTACCCTTATCGAAGTTGCGATCCGTCTTGTCCCACGATTCCAGAACCTTACGCCTGAAGAAGTCCATGGCAATCTCCCATTCCTGGATCCGACAGTGATAATCAATGAAACCGGTGGCTAGAATTGTGGCGGAGAAATCGCAGCGTATGCAGGCGATGACGACCCAGGTGAGCAACGCTCGAAACTTGACTTCGAAACAACCTTTTTTGGCCATTTCCATCATTGCAGCGAGGATCCTCAATGCCGATGAGGGAAGGTCAGGTCGCCATGCCATTTTTATGACAAGAACATGATAGGAACCCCGGTAGGACAGGAAATGACATGGGCCATTGTTGAGGTGGCGGTCGACGGCAATTGTATTGAGGTACTCCATGGGAATATGAATGGCGATCTTGTCGATTGACAACCGCCAGAGATTAGGTACCTCCAGCGGCTCAGTTGCCGGAGCTACCGGAACCGCTGAATACTTCATTCCTTGGTGTGAATATACCTGTAGAATCTTGGCGACTTGGATCTTGTTTTCCAGGCTGGCCCTGCAGAGTCGGTTTTCTGTCTGGGCCAGTGGTGGTCGATGAATAAGCATAGGATTTTCCTCCTATGCTTATGTTCGTTTCTTTTCTTTCCTATTCGTTTACCACGGTTGACATTGTCGGTTTGGACTTGGTACTCACCCAATTCTCGATTTCAGCCTGGCTAAACACAACTCGGGAACCGAGTTTGATGTGGGGGATCGCCTGTTTTGTGATAAGAGCATAAATCGAAGACGGGGCCAAAGTCGTGAGTTCCGCGACTTGCCTAACAGTCAGAAGCTTTTCCATTGAACACCTCCGGATGCACGCAAATGTCTGACGTACATTCCGTTGAGATGTTCTTTGTTGTTTCCTGCTTATTTCGTTTTGATCTCGTGCTACTTATCTTGCCAAACGGAACAATCGCCGCTATCCTACGAAAAATTAGGAGGCAAGATATGTCCGATGAACTTTCTACAAAAACGAGAACTCGGTCCCCTATCAACGCGATTAAGGTTTTGAATACGCTTCGGGCAGAGAAGGGCTTGGATAAGGTGGCCCTCAAGCCTAAGGCTCCCGAAAAGAAGAAAGTTTCGAAGGAAGAGAAGGCTAAGCTGGCTATTCAAGTTTGGAAGGATCTCTATCCTACCTGTGATACCGTCGACTTCATCCTTCCCGAAGGTGCCCAGGCCAAGGTTATAGCTGAATATGGCAAGCGGCTGAAGGCTCTTCTCGGAGAAGCACCGGTCGGACGCAAACCCCCGGCCAAAGCCTAACAATCGACGTTTAAGAAGATGGCTCCCGAAAAGGAGCCATTCTTGTTTGAGCTTGCGGTCCGTTTGAACTAAGAACGAAGGGGTCGAGTACCAGCCTTCAGTTCCCGACCTGGTTTGAAAAATACCAGACCATGGTCATCGACGGTGACAGCCTCACCGGTCTTCGGATTCCTAGCATTCTTGCGGCCTTTTCGCTTCCTGACTTCAAAAGTACCAAACCCGCGGATCTCAATCGTTCGGCCTCCGGCAAGGGAGTCTTCCATCAGCTCAAGCAGGCAATGGAGAAGCTCCCGGAGATCCGTTGCGGTCATTTCTGGATTTTTGAGTAAGAACGCTTGGACCAATTCATCGCGGGTCACCTTAGTGGTGGATTCTGTCATGCCCCACCTCCCACGGACTCAGGGCGAAGAATATGGAGGATCCGGGAACCAATTTGAAATCCGTCGAGGTTAACTGTCAGCGAATAGGTGCCGTAGACGGGAAACTGAAGCGGAGGCACCGTCAGCGGGATCTGAATGGGCCCGGGGCCGTGTTGCTCCAGATTCAACGCCAAAGGGTAGACTACCGCTTGGGTCTCGTCGTGGACAAGGTTTGCGGTCAGAACGTGTTTCCCAGGGCTAAGGT
>Ga0318567_10000438_pt1 | contig 17519 bp, 14 predicted proteins | sample GRESIP088b5f20_FD_203691 | JGI IMG/M metagenome (GOLD analysis project Ga0318567, IMG submission 203691) | Tropical soil microbial communities from Luquillo Experimental Forest, Puerto Rico - GRE.SIPMG.088b5f20 | ecosystem: Environmental > Terrestrial > Soil > Tropical forest > Bulk soil...
GTGAAAGACAGCGCCTTGGTTAGACGATAGGTGCCCTGTCCGAACAGCGCCAGGCTGGTCGTGTCTCCCTCCTGAGCTTTCGTGTCTCCCAGGAACATGATTGGGTTCAGGTCGATCCGCCGAGTCGAGCCGCCCTCGATGTCCTGGTGGTAGTAGTACGCGCCGAGAACGAAATTGCCGGCGGCGTAGTCGGGAGAGGCGACTCGGAACTCCTGGCTGGTATTGCGGAAGGTCTTGAACAGCGGCGCCTGCTGGATATTGGGAGCGGGAAGATTGATGCCGTCCAGGTCGGAAGCCGTCGTGTCTGTCGATGCTTTGCGGAACGCGGTGACAGACGTCAGCGTGTAGTCTCCCAAAAACCAATCGACCTGCCCGGACACGCCATCGCTCTTGTCTGTCCGATGGTAGCTGGGATTGACGCAGGCATCGGTGTTCTCTGCGCTTGGCACCACGCCGCACCTGGCAAGGGCTGCGGTCAACGGCGATCCAGGCGTTGTCTGGAAGAACGCGAAGGCGGCACCTCCCCGAATTTTATTCACGGAGGTATCGGCACTCAGATCAACTCTCAGGTCGGCAGAGGGCAACCACCGCATGCGGGCACGCAGATTGTCGAGGCGGGCGCCGTCCCAGGAGTCATCCGGCAAATTGTGAATCAGCTTAGGTTGTTGAATCGTGGAACCCGAGAATCGAAATCCCAACGTGTCGTTGACCGGAACGTTCAATGCGCCCTGGAGTGCCCCACTGCTATGCGTGCGTCCCTCGATCCGGGCATCGGCGGAAAACTTATCCAGTTTCGGGGCCACGGTAACGATGTTGACGATACCAGCCGAAGAGTTTTTGCCGAAAAGCGTTCCCTGAGGACCTTCGAGGACTTCCACACGCTCGACGTCGAACAGGTTGGGCGGGGTTTCCGACGAACCGGCCAGCGAAACACCATCGACCAAAATGCCGACGGCGCCTTCGGCCGTCGGGGAGAATGAAGTGGCGCCGAAGCCGCGAATTTGCAAGCCGTTCCCGGAGCCGCTCACGGTGGGAATGGCGCGCCCCAGATCCTCAATAGTCAGGATGCGCTGCTGCTCCAACTGCTGGGGCTGAACTACCGACGCTGTCGCCGGCACCTCTTGCAAACGCTCCTCGCGTTTGTTTGCGGTGATGGTCACGGCTTCGAGTTTGGTGCCCGAGGATGCTTGAGACGCCGCCGCGGGGGCAGGCGCCGCAGCGGGAACAGCAGCCGCTGGAGCCGCAGGCGCTTCGGGCGCAGCACTCGGCGTCGGTGCCGCCGTCTGGGCAATGACGGCCTGTGTGATTGCGCTGAATACAAGGCCAGCAGCGAGTGGCGCCCTTGTGAACCTTCTAGTCTTCATCGTTTCTCCGTAATTTCTGATTGGCTCTAATCCGGAAGGCCGCGCGGCCACCCAACAGGTCGCGGTCTACGCCCTGTTTTGTGAATCTTGGGTGAACGCCTTCCGGAACCTCAGCGGAGATACACGAGGATCGCCATGGGCGGATCGTGTGCCGCGCGATCGTTCTTTTCGGAGCTGTCACCGGGTTTCCACTGAATTATTCTTGGTTGCATGCGATCGGCTGGGGCGCCGCTCTTGCGTTGTACCTGTCGCACATCGGTTCGACGCGTGCGCAGTGCTCGCATTAGTCTCACTAATGCCGAACAACAGGGCGGAAAAGCTGCCGATGCGGGGAGTCCGACGCAACCGGACTGAGCCCGATTTCACGCAATGGCGTCGCGCGCATGAGACAGATTGCGAGCATTCGGAGACGGCAAGATCATCTCGATGGGGCGTTGCGCGCCGCAGACGAGATGTGTCGGAGCCGCCAGGCGGAGCGCAGGACTTCGCGAGGCGTTCCGGCTAATGCATGCGATTAGCGGAGGCGATGGGATGCTGGCTCGGCCACTCAAGGCTCAGAGAATCAAGCAGCCGACTGTCGTTTCAGCGTCGCTCGATGGTCCCTGCTTTCGCGTTAACCCTGATAGACCTCGGCGCGTTGATGCGCGGCGACTGAAACGATTTCGGCCACTTGCCGGGGAATTCACGCTACTGCCACGGCAGCAGCACCGGCATTCTTCCAAGGTCGACTTGACGCCTCGTCAACAGTGACCAAATGGTTGGTTCAAGCGAATTCGGCCAGCCACGTTGGGCTCTTCCGGGAGCCCTGCAAGACCCCAGTCATCTCATTGAACAAACGCATAACAATGAATGTTCGTGCTCTACGGGCCCTCGCCAACCTTGCCACTGCCACGGCGTTACTACTCATGATCGCTGCACCCACTGTCTCGCAGGCCGTTCAAACGGATGATAGGGAGATCATCCAGGTTTGGCCCGGCCCTGCGCCAGGCACTGAAAACAAGGCGATGGTTGAAACCCAGACTGAAGGGAATCTGCCTGGTGTGGGAAAGGTTCAAGTCAAGACCAACGTCAATGTGCCGACCCTGACGGTATTCCGGCCAGCCAACGGCAAGGCGAACGGCGCGGCCATGGTGGTGCTTCCCGGTGGCGGCTTCGGCGGGCTGGCCTGGGATTTGGAGGGAACTGAGCCTGCGCAGTGGCTCGCCGACCGTGGCATTACGGTATTTCTCTTGAAGTACCGGGTGGGACATCTTGCGTTGGCGCCGGGCCAGGCCCCTCCCAAAGACATCGCCGAGGTTCTGCGCCTCATGGAACCTGCTCGGCTCCTCGCTGTCGCCGATGCGGCTCAGGCGCTGAAGGTGATTCGCGGCATGGCAGGAAAGTTTGGAATCGATCCGCAGCGTGTCGGCATGATCGGCTTCTCGGCGGGAGCCATCACGACACTGGGTGTAGTGCTTCAAGCGGAAGCTTCCTCGCGGCCGAACATTGCAGCGTCGATCTATGGCATGCCGATGATCGAGACAGCACCGACAAGCGATGCGCCGCCGCTGTTCCTCGTTCATGCTCAGGATGATGGGCTCGTACCTGCCGAGAGCAGCACTAAGCTCTTCGAGCTTTGGCAAAAAGTCAAGCGTCCAGCAGAAGTCCACATCTATTCGAAGGGCGGCCACGGCTTCGGTATGCGGCGAAACGATCTCCCGATCGGCCACTGGCCACCGGCGTTTGAGGCCTGGCTGAAATCTCAGGGCATGCTCGAGCCTGCAAAGGCGGGAAGTCTCCCCGTGCCAACCGCGAACTGATGGCCGGCAATTCAGTTTGAGTACGAACTGGCCGACACCTATCACCCGACATTGCTATTGAAAGAAGGCAACGCCGGCAACGGTGCTGCGCAAGGGATTGAGCATGACGATTTGGACCAAAAGGTCTTACCTGTCCAGCCATGTACAGGCTGGCATCCTCGTCGCAGGCAGCTTGGCCTGCACCGCCGCGATCGGTCACACGCCTGGAACCCAGGTTCGCGACGCGGCTACCCCTGACATCGCCACCCCGACGGCAGACACGTGTCCAAAGCTAACCGGCATGAAGGTGGAGTTTGGGACCGTCGAGGGCGCAGAAAAATTCGGCGCGGGAGACGTCATCAAAGGCGGGGAAACTGCAGGCGCGACGGCTGCTGCCGCCATGTGTCGGGTCCGAGTGAGATTGAAGCCGACGTCGGGTTCGAACATTCAGGTTGAGGTCTGGCTTCCGGACGCATGGAACGGCAAGCTGTACGGTCTCGGTGGGGCTGGGTTCGACGGCGGACTATCTCTTGGCGGCACGCCTCTCCTAAATAAGGCAATTGGGCAAGGGTACGCCGCCGTTGAGACTGACGTCGGACACAAGCCCGCCGCAGGTCTGGAACCATGGGTCCACAAGCAACCTGAGAAGGTCGTCGACTTTGGTCACCGCGGCAATCACCTGGCTGCCGTCGCCGCCAAGCAAGTTATCGCTGGCTACTATGGCACTGCGCCAAAGCACGCCTATTTCCTCGGCTGCTCCAACGGGGGGCGAGACGCTCTCATGGAGGCGAGCCGCTATCCGGAAGACTATGACGGCGTGATCGCCGGCGCTCCGGCTCGACGCTACCTCGAGGTTCTCACGCAACTCATCTGGTATCACCAGGCGGTCCACGGCCCCGGTGGCGCCCCCGGCCTCGGAGCAAAGCAGAGTCTCGTCCACGACGCCATCATGAAAAAGTGCGACGCACTCGATGGCGTGAAAGACGGCATTTTGGAGAACCCGCAAGCCTGTCGCTTCAATCCAGCGGAGCTGCAATGCAGGGGCGACGATGCCCAAAGTTGCCTGACCAGCGCCGAGGTTGCGGCTTTCCGCAAGATCTACGACGGCCCGCGCCTCAGCAACGGTCAACAGGTTAGCGGTGGCCCAGCCCTCGGAAGCGAAGGCGTTCCGGGTAACTGGAGCGCATGGGTGACCACTCCGCAAACCGCAGTCTTCGGTCAGGAGTTCTATCGCTGGATGGTTTTTGACGACCCCGCTTGGGAGATGGAGAACTTCGACTTGGATAGGGACTACCCTGCGGCGCGTGAGCGCATCGCGCCGATCCTCAACGCAGAAAGCTCGGACCTCAGCGCATTCGCGCGACGAGGCGGAAAGCTGATCATGTACCAAGGTTGGAACGATCCCATCATCTCGCCTGACGAGACGATCAAATACTTCGAGGCGGTGCGGCGTCACATCGGTCCAACTGCGGATGACCAGGTTCGCCTGTTCATGGTCCCGGGCATGATGCATTGCGCGGGCGGGCCTGGCGCTACCAGCTTCGACATGCAGCCTGAGCTCGAGAAGTGGGTTGAACGAGGCGAATCGCCGGACCGCGTCATTGCCGTGAAGCCGGACGCCGGCGATGTGCCCTTCAGTCGCCCTTTGTGTCCATGGCCGAAGACGGCGCATTACAAGGGCTCCGGCTCAACCCAGGATGCGTCGAACTTCGCATGCGTGTCACCCCGCTGAGAGCCCGTTGAAATCATTGCAAGAAGGCCGTCCACAATTCGTCTGTTCAGCCCCAGACCCCTGGGTGCATGGCGACAAGCAATTCACTCACCCATGAACCAACAGCCGTCCTCTGTTCTCAAGGTCGCTTACTGCCTTGTCCTTGTCGCTGCAATCTTGCCCTTCGGATTGGCTGAGTCTGGTTGGGTCGGTCTGGTCATCGGCGGAACTGGCCTCGGACTTGTTCCATCTCTGGGTCCCTCGGCCTTTATCTGCCTTGCCCTTTATCGCATCTTCCTTGTAACGAGGGCCCCGCGGACTTTGGACTCTCCCCGCGCCACAGGTATCCCCGCAGTCATGCGGGCACTCGGCATTTTTCTTCTCTATGTCGGATCCCTCTCGGCCGTGAGCATGTGGATCGTGCGTCCGTTAATGTCCGTGCTTTTGAACGCCCGGACCGACATTGGCGCCGAGTTCTACATGGAGTTCTATGCTTACATGGCCGGTGGCATTGGAATGCTAGGGTTGGCACTGTTCGAATCCAGCCGCCTCTTGGCATTCGAGCGCCACGCAAAGCAAGCCTGCATGGCTTCGCAGACCAAATCGGAAATGCCGGTTACTTACGATCAAGCGCCACAAGGCTAGACGACGTGCGCATCGACTGATTCAGTCGATGTGCCCTGGCGGCCTTCACATGAAGCTCGTGTGGCCGGTCCTCTTCTGCATGAGGCTGGCTGTAAGCGACCGGCCATTCCATCTTGATCCGTAGCCCTTGAGCGTGAAGCATTGCGAGGGTGGCACTCGCCCACGGCATCAACGCGAACATGCTGCGCTCATGGCGGCGTGCAGGAGTTGCCACTGCCGCACCAGCCGTGCGCGACGAGTTCGTGTCGCTGCCGCTGGGTACGCCGGTTGCGAATGTGGGCCCGATTCGTGTGGAACTGCGCCATGGGGCTTTAAGCATTGCTGTTGCCTGGCCCACGGAGGCGGCCGACGCGTGCGGGGCCTGGCTGCCAGAACTGCTGCGATGATCCGCATCGAGGCGGCCTGGCTGGCGGTCGAGCCGCTGAACATGCGCGCGGGCACCGAGACGGCGCTCGCGCGCGTCGTGCGCGTCTTCGGCTGCGCGCGGCCCCATCATGCCTACCTGTTCGCCAATCGACGCGCCACCCGAATAAAGGTGCTGGTGCACGACGGCATCGGCGTGTGGCTGGCCGCCCGCAGGCTGAACCAGGGCCGCGAAGTTCGCCATGAAGACGCACCGGGCCTACCTGTGGAGCTATTGCACGACCGGTTTCGAGCGGCAGCGCCTGGTGGTGTTCGATGGAGGCCCGGCATCGCCTTTACGCTCGGCGCGATGAAGAACATCGAGACGTTGATCAACGAGGGAGGCAGTATCTCCATCGGGCGTCTCTCGCCCTTCGGTTGCGTCGCGGCCGTAGCCGACGAACACAACAGCCTAGCGATGCTGGTGCGGCGCGACGGTGAAACTCTCAGTGATGAAGCGGCTGGACAAGGCAATCGGTCTGGCATGGTCCGACGATCTGTTCACCGACGAGGTCAACGGACCGTAAGACCGTCAAGACGGGATCGCCGGGTGCTTACGGCCGGCTGCCGTCTTATGCCCGTTGATCCGTTGATCCACATCGAAGCAGGACAGGGTGCTTGAAACCTGCGGAGCTCTCGCCGCTTCGATGCCGGTGCATCGCCGGCAGAACTAAGAATGCCTGGCTTCGGGGGCAGCGGCGCGCAGCCAACGCTCGAAGTCAGCCAACAGCGGGCCTGTCAATGCATCAGCAAGGCGCACTTCCCGAATCCGCGGGTTCAGGACGCCCGGCTCAGTCCATCTTGAAAGGCTCCAACTTCCGCGAACAGTTCCGTCCAATGGATCGTCGCTCGCGAACACTTCGATGTGATGCATGAGCGTGGCGAAGATCTCCAACAGGACCGCATTGTGCGCGAATGGACCATCTACGACGATGGGGCCGAATCCGCCTAGGCGCTTCACGAGCCAAGCCATGACGTACGCCGTGTAAAGAGCTGCGCCCGTAGCTCGCTCTGTTGGCGTAGTCTTGTCGCGCCACTCCTGGAAGCTGATTGAATTTCCATCGAGCCAAATCTTCCCTCTAGATCGGGTAAACGGCCCGCCCTGATCTTCGAAGCTCGGCGTAATCCTCAGGCCACGACGCAGCAAGCTTTCCGCACACGCAATGTTCGCGAGCGCGGGCTCTGCTCCCGCGCAAAGCTTGTCGAACTCTCTCCCTCCCATGAAGCGTCCGGTCGGCACGCTCTCGCCCCGAACGGAAACATTCCCCAGCTGATCCAGGCTGGGATCCAGTTGACTTGTCGACGAACCTGGCGCCATGACGATCACCCAAGTGCCCGTGGACACCAGCGTCATGCGAGGCCAATTGCGCAGATAGTGGGCGAGACAAGCATTGCTGTCATGAACTCCAACATGGATCTGCACACTTCGGGGAATTCCCAGCTGCGCGGCCAGCTCGCGCCGAACGGTCCCCAGTGTCTCCCAGGCACGGCGCATTGGCGCAAAACGCTCGGCCCAACCTCTACGATGGGCCAATCCGCTGAAGTCGCGCGTTTCGGGGCACCACAACAGGGTGTGGCAGCCCAAAGATGAAACTTCGCTGGATGCAACCCCTGACAGCCAGTATGCCCAGTATTGCGGATAAGGAAGGAAACACTCCGCGCGAGACATGAGTTCAGGGTGGTGCGTTTCCAGCCAGTTCAGCTGGACTCCCATGTTGAGACCCCTGGGAAGCACCGGACTGAGTGTTTCGGCGAAAGAAGCTTCCGCATGCATTTGTGGGCTCGCTTCTTCGAAGCCAGACCATTCGTAGTCGGGCACGGGAAAGGCCAATGCACCATCTCGCACAGCCGCAAACGCTGCGCCGTGTGTGGTGACGATGACATGCGCGAGGCGACTTCTCAGCTCGCCCAATTGCTGCAGTTCGCTCTCGACCCAGTGTTGGGTCCCGCTCGTATCGATCGCGGTATATCCAAAGCCCGAATCCACCACGGAACACGGCCGCGCCGATTCCAGCACCAGTTCCCCAGCGTCGTTAAGAAGCGCAAGTGAGCGGTTCGTCTTTCCTATGTCAAGTACAGCAGTCAGTGACGAGGCAGCCCGCAATGGGTGTACACCCTTAGACAATCCCACTGCTCCCATGATGCTGTTGGAGCCGTTCATTGCCGGCCTGTTCGCGATAACGGCTCGTGCGATAGACCGTCACGGGGTCGATGGCGCCACCCGCGTCCAGTCGGATGCGGGCCAGGAGCGGTGAGACATCCGTGTTGAACGCTTGTTTCAGAAGCTGGGTGGCTCGCAAAGCGTCATTTGCTTCCTGAGCCTCATCCAGTTGTGCACGATCGATCAACAGTGCTTGTGTGAAAGCCTGGTGGACACTCATGGCACTGGTCATCAGACTCTCAATCGGGTCCGTGACGTTGTGGCTTTGGTCGAGCATGTACGCCGGGTTGAATTGTGGAACTTGTTCGTGGATCGCTGCCGCAAGTTCGTTGAAGACGAGAAACAGTCGATAGGGAGCGATTGACCCCGAGTCCAAGTCGTCGTCACCGTACTTGCTGTCGTTGAAGTGAAATCCTCCGAGCTTCCCGGCGGCGATCAGCCGCGCGACGATCATCTCGATGTTGACGTTTGGAGCGTGGTGTCCGAGATCCACCAGGCACCGCGCCTTGGGGCCGAGCGTTGTCGCCGCCAAGTAGCTGCTGCCCCAATCCTGGATCACAGTACTGTAGAAGGCCGGTTCGCAGAGCTTGTGCTCCAGAAACATGTACCAGTCATCCGGTAGTGCCGCGTAGATCAGGCGTGCGCTTTCGAGATAACGATCGAACGCTCGCCTGAAATGCTGCTGACCCGGAAAATTGCTTCCATCGCCAATCCAGACCGTGAGCGCCTGGGAGCCCAGGGTGCGACCGATCTCGATGCACTCCAGGTTGTGTTCAACCGCTTGTTGTCGCGTGGCAGGGTCCGTGTGAGTTAGGCTGCCGAACTTGTAGCTGTGGGACTGACCGGGCTGGTCCGAAAACGTGTTCGAATTGATGGCATCGAATCCCAAACCCAGCCCAGCGGCGAAAGCCTTCAACTCGGACCAGTCTCCACATTTGTCCCAAGGAATGTGAAGTGAAACCTTCGGCGTGACGGCCGACAACTGATTGATCACGGCGCAGTCTTGCAGTTTCTCGAACACGTTGCGCGGTTCGCCAGCGCCTGGGAATCGCGCAAACCGTGTGCCGCCCGTGCCGACGCCCCAACTCGGGATTGCGACGCGGAACTGCGAAGCGGCCTCGCGGATTCGTTCGAGATCTACACCGCGTCGAGCGAGTTGTTCCTCGAGGTGATCATAGTCACCGCGTAGGTGGCGCATCACTTTGTCGTTGTGTGATTGGATGACCGCCTGGTCAATGATTTTGGGCACGACAGGTTCCTCAGATCGGGTTAGCGGGTGAAGGCAGCCAAATTGCCGGCATCCACATTCAAGATGTTTCCGGTGCTCTTTGCACTCAAATGCTCAGAGGCAAAGAAATAGGCGGCCTCGGCGACATCCTCCGGCAGCACGGCGCGCTTCAGCATGGAGCGATTGCGGTAGAACTCCTCCAATCCGTCCTCGCTGACGTTGTTCGCAGCAGCGCGCTCCTCGCTCCAACGCCCTGTCCAGATGCGAGAGCCTCGGATCACGGCGTCGGGGTTCACCACGTTCGAGCGAATGCCCAGAGGGGCGCCTTCCAGCGCGAAGCTGCGGCTGAGCTGGATCTCCGCGGCCTTCGCCGCACAGTAGGCGGTTGCCTGGTTGCTGGCAACCATGCCGTTTTTGCTGGCGATAACGACGATGCTGCCGCCGGTACCTTGCGCTTTCATCATCTTGAACGCCTCCCGGCCCACCAGAAAGTAGCCGGTGGCCAGGATGCTTTGATTGCGGTTCCAGAGCTCCAGGCTCGTATCCTCCAACGGCGCGGCAGAAGCGATTCCCGCGTTGCTGACCACTACGTCGAGACCGCCGAATTCGACGGCTGCTTGGTCAAACAGCCGAATGACTGCAGCCTCGTCGGTGACATCGCAGATGAGTCCCCGCACGTGGTCTGCGCCGAACTCTCGCGACAACTCTGCAATCACTGCCTCCAGCGCAGCACCATCCACGTCCGCGAGAACCACGCAAGCGCCATCCGTGAGAAGTCGGCGCGCGATGGCCCGACCGATACCACCGGCACCACCGGTCACCAACGCCACCTTGCCGACGTGCGGGCGCGGCTTGGGCATGCGCTGCAACTTCGCCTCCTCCAGCAGCCAGTACTCGATGTCGAACGCCTCCTGTTCCGGCAGGCCGACGTAACGGTCTACCGAACTAGCCTCGCGCATGACGTTGATGGCATTAACGTAGAACTCGCCCGCGATGCGAGCCGTGGCCTTATCCTTGGCCATCGTGACCATCCCCACCCTCGGCAAGAGCACCACGACGGGGTTCGCGTCGCGCACGGCGGGGCTGCTCGGCCGCTTGCATCTTTCATAGTAGGAAAGATAGTCCTGTCGGTATGCGTCCATGCGAGCTGTCAAGCCCAATCGAAGTGCGTCGCCCTGCTGGCTCCAGAGTGCTTCCTCGATCACCATGGGACGCACCTTGGTACGCAGGAAGTGGTCCGGGCAGGACGTACCAAGGCGGGCGAGTTCGTCAAGCTGCGCGGAGTTAACGAACTCCATCACTTCAGGTGAACGGTTCACATGAATGACTTTCGGAGTCTCGCTACTCGCCAATCCGCGTATCACCGGGAGAACGTTTGCCAACACGGGGAGAGCCTCCCCATCGGTCAAAGAATCAAAGTGCGAGCCGCCGAAGACGATCGCCCCCTTGGCGGCTCTTGACTTCCTCAGCCAATCTTGGGCGCGCGCAATGAGGTCCACGGTGTTCTCGTAGCAGTCTTGGGCGTTCGTGCCCCAGCTGAAGAGGCCGTGGCCGGCAAGGACGATGCCGCGAAGCCCCGGATGTTCGCGGTTGTAGGCTGCGAGCCGCACGCCAAGTTCATACCCCGGCCGCAACCACGGCATCCAGCCCACCTGGCCCTCGAAGACGTCGCGGGTGATCTGCTGCGAATTGGCCATCGCCGCAATGGCGATCACAGAGTCGGGGTGCATGTGATCCACATGCGGGTAGGGAAGCTGCGAATGCAGTGGGGTATCAATCGACGCGGCGCGCGCGTTGAGGTCAAACGTGCAATGGGGCAGATAGCTCACCATTTCGTCCTCGTGCTCATGGCCCCGATAGAGCTGGCCGAGCGCCCTTAGCTTGTCCATGTACAGCGTGGAAAAGCCGTTGAGCTTCATCGAACCCAGGTCACCGCCAGAGCCCTTCACCCAGAGCACCTCCACGAGAGCACCCGTCAACGGATCGCGCTGCATGATCTTCGCCGAAGTGTTGCCACCCCCGAAGTTGGTGATTCGCAGATCGGAGCCGAGTAGATTCGATCGATACAGCAACAGTTCAGGCTCGCTGAGACGCGATGCCGTGCTCACGTCCCATGTTGGAAAAGATTTGAGTTCGTGGGTCATCATTATTCGGGTGGTAATGCTTCAGCCGCAATTCAACGACCAGCACTGTAGGCAGCACTGGCCGTCACAACAAGACCGCGCGGCTACTGCGAGTCATTAGCAAATCTTTGCTCGTTTGTAGTTCACTGTATCGAGTCACTACTCGCGTCACGAGCGGAGTTGCACCGGGGTAGTGGAAGAACACAGACACGTCGACGCGGGCGCCATGCTCGGGTTTTCGATAGGTGGAGCGCATATTCGAACGGAGGGGTCGCTGAATCTTGCTGCCCACTCAAGCGACTCAAACCGAACATTAGGAAGGTTGATGCGATCCATTAGCGTCTCGGGTGCCGCGCCATGGACAGCGGAGCTGTTAATGCGCGACATTTCCATCGAGCTTCTGCTTCAGACGGCTAGTCGAACTTGAAGACGAATTCCTGCGTGGCAACGATGTCGCCCGAGCCGCTGATGCAGCCGTACTGCAGCATCGCCGTGCGCACAGGAACGTGATAAACGCGCGGCCCGGAAAGGATGACCACTTCGACCACCTTGCCGCCACGGATGGTGGCTTGCGCCCTCACCATGCCCTCGATACCGTCCCTGATCGCCTGCTTTGGCATCTCAGGCTTGACCTGGGTCGGGCAAGCGACGCCGATCTCCTGCCGGCCCACCGGTGCGGTCGGCGGCGGAGGCGGCGCGATCACCGGCGGAGCCGGCGGCGGCGTTTGAATCGCAGCAATGGCCGGCGCGGCGGTAGGCGGCGCCACTTCCGGTGGCGGGACAAAGGGCGGCGGTGGCGCTTCCACCTTCGGTCTCAGCGGCTTCAAGATTTCCTTTGGAGGCGGCGGAGGAGGCGGCGGCGGTGGCGGGATGATCACTTCCTGGATCACCGCGGCTTCCATTGGTTTTTTGATGATCTTCAGTGCGTCGCGCGCGGTGCCACAGATCAGCGCCCACAGCACGATTGCGTGCACGGCGACGACGAGGACCCAGCCAATGGCCCGGCGCTTCGGATCTTTCCCAGCGTACTTGCGGTGATGCAGCGGGATGAAGTTGTCGACAGCCATGGCACTCATTGCACAAACTGCTCATGGCCGATAACGGCCATCTTGGTGAGCCCCTTGCGTTTGGACGTGGACAGCACGTTGGCAAACACCGCGTAGCTGCAGTCCTTGTTGGGTCGGATATGGACCTCGGGTTGTGGCGTCATCGTCGAAATCAGGTTCATCTTGTCCTCGAGGTCGGCAGCGCTGACGGGCAGGCCTTGCCAATAGACGGTGCTCTTCTCATCGATATCAATCTGAATCTTTTCGGGCTGGATGTTGGTTTGTGGCGGCGTGCCTACTGGTAGCTCGAGATTGACTGCGTGCAACTGGATCGGGATGGTGATGATCAGCATCACCAGGAGCACCAGCATCACGTCGATAAGTGGTGTGGTGTTGATGTCCATCATGACCTCGGGGTCTCCGTGGCCAAACCGCCGGGATTTCAAGCCCATTTGCGTCTTCCTTGAATGTCTATTGCTCTTGCAGGGCTCAGACGCACAATGGCGATGACTCGCTAATGAATGCCACCTTCATGATCCCGGCGCGCTGGCAGGCGAGCAGAATCTTGCCCATGCTTCTGGACGGCGAGAACACATCGCCGCGGATTAGCACTTCGGGCTGAGGCCTCAATTTCGAAGCGGCCGCTAGCTTGGTGACGAGCGCGTCGATGTTAGAAACCTCAGTGTCATTCCAATAGATGCCACCACCGGTGCTGGCTTTAATGGTTGCCATTCGCGTCCTTCCCAATTTCTGGTGCCCTCGTGGGCTCAGCTGCCCAATGGCGGCGGTTCGGTGATGAAGGCCACTTTGGTGATGCCGGCGCGCTGGCAGGCCAGCAGGATCTTGCCCACGCCTTCGTAGCGCGAGGACAGGTCACCGCGGATGTGAACTTCGGGCTGGGGCGTCATCTTCGAGACGTTCTTCAGCTTGGCAACCAGCGCGTCGGTGTTCGGCATCTTGGCGTCGTACCAGTAGATGCCACCTGCGGTGTCGACCGAAATGATGATGTTCTCCGGCTTGGTCTCGCGCACCTCGACGCGCTCCTTGGGGAGCTGCACCGGGATGGACGTGGTGACCACCGGAATCGTGATCAGGAAGATGATCAGCAGCACCAGCATCACGTCCACCAGGGGCGTGGTGTTGATGGCGGAGATGACGTCGTCGTCCGACGCCGATCCGACGGCCATAGCCATGGCTCAGTCTCCAGTTTGGTCGCGTGTCCGATCAGGCGGCCTTGCCGGCCGAGCCCACGATGACGGCGTTCAGTTCGTCGGCGAACTCACGCACTTCGTCCATCACGGCCTTGTTGCGTCGGGCCAGCCAGTTGTAGGCCAGCACCGCGGGAATCGCGACCGCCAGGCCGATGGCCGTCATGATTAGCGCCTCGCCCACCGGCCCGGCGACCTTGTCGATCGAGGCCTGACCGGACAGGCCGATGGCAGTGAGCGCGTGATAGATGCCCCACACCGTGCCGAACAGGCCGACGAAGGGGGAGGTGGAACCGACGGTGGCCAGGAAGGCCAGGCCGCCTTGCGTGGTGGCATGCACGCGGTCCACTGCTGCTGTGATGCTCATGGGAATCCACTCACTCATGGGGATGTGGCCCTTCAGGCCGCGATGGTCATTCGTCGCCGCCGCCCCGGCTTCGGCGATGAAGCGGTAGGCGCTGCTCTTTTCCAGGATGCGGGCGCCAGCCGTCACCGTGTTGTGGCCCCAGAAGGCCTTGTCCACGGTGCGCGCATGGCGGTTCATCTTGGACTGCTCGAGCAGCTTGGTGACCAGGATGTACCAGCTGCCGGCGCTCATGATCGCCAGCAACACCAGTACGCTGCGGGCGATGTTGTCGGACCCCTTCCACAGAGCTTCGATGCCGTATGGGTTTTCAACTGCAACGGGAGCGGCGGGCGACCTGGATGCCGAGCTGGCAGGGGTGGCGCTGGGTGAGTCCGTGGGTACCGGCGTTGTCGCCGTGGAGAGCGCCGATTGCCCGGGAAGCGCTGGTAGCACGTTGGCGGAATTCTCTGCGTAGGCCGAAGACGCAACGACGATCATCGCGGCAAGAACCGCTCGAGCGTAGGACAGGATGGGAGAGTGCATGTTGATCGAGTGAAGAAGACGCGACAGACTCGGAGAAAGCATCAGACGAAGTCGCAACGATGAGTTTCTGTGCGGCCCGTCTGCCTTTGTGTCCGATGGATGAAATGATTCGCCATTGACACATCGTGGATGAAGCGGACATGCCCGGGGGCCACTGCACGGCTCTCAGGTATCTGACAAGGGCGTCATCGCGAGGCCCTCTTCGGGTTTTTCTCTAGGGTATGGATCGCAGATGCAGCGTGTTGTTTCAACCAGCCACTAGCGGGTTCGCGACCTGGAGCTTAGTGGCTCGCTCGGCAGCGCCCTACTGAAGTGAACTCGAGTCCCGGATCTGATGGCCCGATGACCAACTGGTCGCACCTAAATGAGAGCGCGAGAAGCAAAAGAGACGAAAAAAATGCCGCTTCGCGCAAAGCGCTAAGCGGCAAACAGGAACCCTTGCAGGCCCTGGAGAACTATCTCGTTGAAATACTTAGTGGTACCCTGCAAGCCGTCCAACCTTGGAAAGCAGCCCCTGTACTGGCCGCCCCATAAGCTGGCCTACTTTGGCGCATGAGTGCTGACCCAAAGGCGTGCTCGTAACTGTCGATGATCGCGTCACGCGAATGGTGGCCCGGCCATCTCTCGAAGTTATAGAGAAGCGGTCCGGCGACCGATTTCCGCACTGTCACTGCTCGGACGCGGGGACCCGACATGCCTGGCTCCGTCCATCGCGTAAGGGTCCAACTCCCACGCACTGTTCCATCGATCGAGTCATCGCTCGCATAGACGTCGAACTGCGGAAAGAGCGCGGCCAAGACCTCCAGGATGATTCTGTTCTTGGCGAAGGGGCCGTCCACGACTATGGGGCCGAAGCCGCCCAGGCGTTTGATCAGCCACGCCGTTACATAGGCGGCATAGAGCGCAGCGGCCGCCGCCCGCTCGGCCGGATCGATGGCTTGGCGCCACTCCTCCAGCGTGAACGATCTGCCGTCGAGCCAGATTTCGCCGCTCATCTGCGCAAAGGGACCTCCCTGACTTTCAAAGCCTGGAAGAATTCTCAACCCCCGACGCAGGAGATGCTCTACGCAAGCCATGCTGGCCAAGTACGGATCGGCCCCCGCGCACAGCCGCGCAAATTCCCTGCCGCCCATGAAGCGGCCTGTAGGTACGCTCTCACCGCGCACTGAGACGTTACCCAACTGATCGAGGGACGGGTGGAGGCGTTCCGTCGACGATCCAGGTGTCATGACGACGGCCCATGTTCCGGAAGATACCAGTGTCATCCGTGGCCAGTTACGCAGATACTGTGCCATACATGCATTGCTATCGTGGGCGCCCACGTGAACCTGCACGCTCCTCGGCAGTCCAAGTTCGTCGGCCAGATCCTGCCGAACGGTGCCGAGCGTTTCCCAAGCCCGCCGACGGGGCGCAAACCTCGAGGACCAGGCGCGCGTCCGGGCCCAATTGCTGAAGTCCTGTGTATGGGGGTTCCACAGCAAAGTATGGCACCCGAGTGACGAGACTTCGCTGGAGGCAATACCTGACAGCCAGAACGCCCAGTATTGGGGGTAAGGCATGAGTACTTCAACTTCTGCCATTAGCTCCGGATGATGGTGCTCGAGCCAGTCGAGCTGGATGCCCAGATTCAACCCGCGCGGTAGCAGCGGGCTCAGTGTCTCGTCGAAGCTCTGGTCGGTATTTTTGCGGAGTTCCTCAAATCCACTCCACTCGTAGTCGGGCACGGGGAAAACCAGCGCATCGTCCCGGACCGCAGCCAAAGCGGCTCCATGCGTCGTCACGATGATCCGGCGCAGCCGGGCCTTGAGTTCGCCTAGCGCTTGCATCTCGGACCTGAACCAGGTTTGAGTTTCCACGGTGTCGAGCGCCGGAAACCGCAATCCCGTCTTTACCACCGAGCACGGGCGCGTGCGTGTAACGACGATCTCGCCCTTGTCATCGAGCAGAACGAGTGCGCATTTAGTTTTCCCGATGTCGAGAACCGCCGTAAGCCCCGACGACACCGAATGGGCTGACTCCCAACGACTAGACAATCCCTCTACCTCCATCGTGTGCCTGCGATTCGCATCTTTAGTACCCAGAGCATCCGTCACATGATGATTCGAACCGAAGCGGAGATTCCCGAAACCGTGATGCCGCCGGTTTCGGCGGTCCCACCCGGTGTCTACGAGTGAATTGTTGGGGTTTGCGCGGAGCCATGCGCCATGCGCACCTGAGCCAATCCAGAGGGGGACTGTCAGTTCCGATCAGGCTCGACCGTCTGCTGCTCCTGATTCATCGTTTGTGGAATGAGCCGAACTGATCGAGAAAATGGTCATAAGTGAGCCTTATGTGGGTTAGCAGTTTCGGCGGTCTGAGCTTTTCGATGCACCGGATGATTCACTCCCCCGGGGAGCTGCCCAGAAACCGGCGGCGGATCCGCACGCTTCTGACGGACACGAAGCCCGGTGAAACCCGAGGTGGCTGCGCATAGAAGCGTGTGGGCTCCCATGCGCTGTCGCTGGGAAAAGCACCGAAGGCGCCGATGTCTCAACTCGGGAGAATGATCAACGGGGAGCCATTACGCGGGTGATTTCCTCAGGCATGGCTGCCACCGTCGCCCATAAGCATTTCTGAACTCAAGATGTATTTCTTTCCTGCCGACGCTCCGTCGGGGACGGCAACGTCCGATCATCAAGTGGATATCCTGAGATCGCAACAGCAATCGCCTGAAGGGCTGCGCGCATGAGCAGTCCGAAGCGGGAGTTGCGCTCCTCCCACTGGTTCGGTGGCGCGGACAAGAATACCTTCATTCATCGTGGGTGGATGCGAAACCAGGGCATTGCTCCGCATCAATTCGAAGGCAAGCCAATCATCGGCATCTGCAACACCTTCAGCGAACTGACGCCGTGCAATGCGCACTTTCGCCAGCTCGCAGATCACGTGAAGCGCGGTGTGCTGGAAGCCGGTGGTTTCCCCTTGGAG
>Ga0318567_10000445_pt1 | contig 17447 bp, 18 predicted proteins | sample GRESIP088b5f20_FD_203691 | JGI IMG/M metagenome (GOLD analysis project Ga0318567, IMG submission 203691) | Tropical soil microbial communities from Luquillo Experimental Forest, Puerto Rico - GRE.SIPMG.088b5f20 | ecosystem: Environmental > Terrestrial > Soil > Tropical forest > Bulk soil...
TTCCTGGCCTATGCCCTCAGCACTCCCAGAGATTCTGCCAACCTTGTGCTGGCGATCGGGATTCTGGCGGTGGTGCTATTGAATGCCGTGATCGGCTTCGCGCAGGAGCACGCCGCGGAGCGGACGGCAGAGGCACTGCAGGCGCTGGTCCCAGCCACCGCGCGCGTTATCCGTGATGGTGAGCTGACGGAGATCCCTGCCGTTGACCTGGTTCCTGGTGACCTGGTGATGCTCGATGCGGGGGATGCCATCTCGGCGGATTGCCGGCTGATTGATGCGCATGACCTGCTGGTAGAGATGGCGGCCCTGACCGGCGAGAGCCGCCCGACACCGCGGATCTCCGATGCGGTGCCGCAGGCCCAGGCCGCCGACGCGCGTAACTGCGTGTTCATGGGCACGTCGGTGGTCAACGGCAGCGGCCGGGCCGTGGTATTCGCGACCGGGCTGGCTACCGAGTTCGGCCGGATCTACCGCCTGACGGCTGAGATGCCGAGCGAGGACAGCCCGCTGCAGCGCGAGGTGACGGTGATGGCCCGGCGGGTAGCCGCGGTCGCGATCGCGGCCGGGATGGGCCTGTTCGCCATCCGTGCTCTGGCCAGCAACGACGTCGTCGGGTCGTTCGTGTTCGCCTTGGGGGTCATGGTCGCGCTGGTGCCCGAGGGGCTGCCGGCCACGATGTCGGTTTCGCTGGCGGTGGCGGTGCGGCGGATGGCCCGGCGGCACGCCCTGATCAAGCGGCTCACCGCGGTGGAGGCCCTGGGTTCGACCACCGTCATCTGCACGGACAAGACGGGCACGCTGACCAAGGCGGAGATGACGGTCCAGGCCGTGTGGGAGTCGGGCCGGGAGCATGGCGTGACCGGTGTGGGCTATGCCCCGGGCGGCGAGGTTCAGGAAGCGGGCTGCGCTGGCGATGTGCTGCGAGCCGGGGGCCTGTGCTGTGATGCCCGCCTCTTGCCGCCCAACCCGGCCCGGCGGCAGGGCTGGCGGGTACTGGGCGATACGACCGAGGGAGCGATCCTGGTCGCCGCCGCGAAGGGCGGCGTGGACCTGGCGGCCGAGCAGGACCGTGCGCCGCGGGTCGCGACCTTTCCCTTCGACGCCGACCGCAAGCTGATGAGCACGGTCCACCGGCTCGGTGACGGCTCGTACGAGGCATGCGTCAAGGGATCACCGCAGGCCGTGCTCGAACGCTGCGCCGCCGTCCGGTGGCTCGGGCAGGAAGTGCCGCTGGACGAGACGCTGCGCAAGCAGGTAACCAGCGCCAACGATGCGATGGCAGCCGACGGGCTCCGCGTGCTCGCGGTAGCCAGGCGGGACCTGGCGACCGGTCACCCATCAGGTGCCGAAGCCGAGCGCGAGCTGACGCTGCTCGGGCTGGTGGCCATGTCGGACCCGCCCCGGCCCGAGGTCGTGGACGCCGTCGCCGCGTGCCGCCGGGCAGGCATCCGCATCTACATGATCACCGGTGACTACGGTCTCACTGCGGAGGCGATCGCCCGGCGAGTCGGCATCGTCGGCGACGGCGCCGTGCGCATCGTGAACGGCCCGGATCTCGACGCGATGAGCGGCGAGCAGCTCGTCACCGTGGCGCTGGAGAGCGAGCAGTTGCTGTTCGCCCGCGCGAAGCCTGAGCACAAGATGCGTGTTGTCGCCGCGCTGGAGGACCGCGGGGAAGTTGTCGCGGTGACCGGCGACGGCGTCAACGACGCCCCCGCGCTGAAACGGGCCAGCATCGGCGTGTCGATGGGCGAGGGCGGCACCGACGTCGCCCGGGCCGCCTCCGTCATGATCTTGCTCGATGATTCGTTCGCCTCCATCGCGGCCGCGGTGGAGCTCGGCCGCACCGTCTACCAGAACATCCGCAAGTTCCTGATCTACCTGTTCAGCCACAACCTGGCCGAGCTCGCGCCGATCCTGGTCGCGGTGTTCGCCGGGTTCCCCCTGGTTCCCCTCAGCGCGCTGCAGGTTCTCGCGATCGACCTGGGCTCCGACGTCATGCCCGCCCTTGCCCTGGGCACCGAGCGCACCGAGCCGGGCACGATGTCCCGCCCGCCGCGGCCGCCGGGCGAGCACCTGTTCAACTGGGCGGTGGTCCGGCGGTTCTGCTTTCTCGGGTCGATCCAGGCGGCCGGGGTCGTGGCCGCGTTCTTCTGGCGCATCGACAGCGCCCACCTGCCGTTCAGCGCGTTCACCGCCGACAACCCCATCTACCGGGAGGCGCTGACCATGACCCAGGCCGGGATTGTCGTCAGCCAGTTCTTCAACAGCTTCGCCGTCCGCACCGAGGAACAGAGCATCCTGCGCATTGGCGTCTTCTCCAATAAGCCGCTGGTGTTTGCAGGGCTGTTCGGGATCTTCTTCGTCGCGTGCATCAGCTACGTTCCCGCGCTGCAGTCCGTCTTCAACACCGCGCCGCTGAGCGCGATCGACTGGGCCGTGCTCATCGCGTTCGGAGCCCTGCTGCTGATCGCGGAGGAGACCCGCAAGGCGCTCCTCCGGTCCAGGCACAGACGCAGCCCGCGGGCGCGGCCGGACCTGCCCGCGAGCACTCCACTGCCCGCCAAGGAGGAGCCATGCAAGTCGTGATCACAGGCTGCGGGAGAACCGGCCGGGCGCTGGCAACCAGGCTCGACGCCGAGGGCGACAAGGTCACCGTCATCGAACTGGACGAGGTGGCCGGACGGGGGCTCGCCGCCGGATTCCGTGGCCGGTTCGTGCCGGGGAACGGCATCCATCTGCGCGTGCTCGAGGCAGCCGGTATCGCGCATGCGGAAGCATTCGTCGCCCTCACGCCGAACGACAGCGCCAACATCGTCTCGGCCCGGGTGGCCCGTGACATCTACCGGGTGCCCCATGTCGTGGCGCGTCTGCATGATCCCGCTCATGCCCCGGTCTACACCGAGTTCGGCATCGCCACCGTCGGGTCCGTGCAGACCACCGTGAACCGGATCGTCCAGGTGCTGCACCATCGCTCGCTCGAGGCCCATCAGACCTTCGGAAACGGGGAGACAATGCTCGTCCGGTCCCGGGTCCCCGCGTACCTGGCCGGGCGGCGGGTGGCCGAGTTCAACGTGCCCGGCGAGATCGGCGTGGTGGAGCTGAGCCGGGCGGGGCACTCCACTATCCCCGAGCCGTCGGCACCGCTGCGGGACGGTGACGTGCTGTCCTTCATCGTCGCCGCGGCCTCGCTTGGCCGGCTGCGGAGTTTTCTCGGGGGGAAGTGGTCGTGATGCGGATCATCGTGATCGGGGGAACGGGACTGGCCGAGCAGGTCGCCGACGCGCTGCACCGGGCCGGGGACGAGGTCACGGTCATCGACACCGAGCCCGGGCGCGAATCCGCGCTGGCCAAGGTCGGCCTGCGCGCCATGTACGGGGACGCGCTGGTCCCGTCGACCCTCGAGGCTGCCGGGGTGCGCCGGGCGGATGTCCTCGTCGCCTGCACGCGATCCGACGAGGACAACCTCGTCATCTCACTCCTCGCCAAGAAGCGCTTCAACGTCCCGCGGGTCATCGCCCGCGTCAACGACCCGGCCAACGACGAGCTCTTCAACCACTCCTGGGGGGTCGACGCGCTGGTCTCACCGGCAACATCACTCGTCTCGATGATCAGGCAGGAGAGCTGACACCCCTGCCGCCAGCGGGCGCTCGCCCGCCGACGGCCAGGCGCAGCCGGGCGGAGTCGGCGAGTTCCTGCTCCTCCAGGGCGAGGGTGACCTCGGCCAGCGCCTGCTCCAGGCGGGGGATCCAGCGGTCCCTGACGGCGCGGAGCCGGTACCTGGTGGCGAGCGTCTCGGCTTCCACGGCCCGCAGCGCCGCGGCCGCGGCGGCGTGCCTGACCGCCGCCTCGAGCGCCCGGCCGTGGGCCTCGCGCGCCGCCGCCAGGGCCGGCCCGTCCCAGGTCGCCGACGCGGGGATGCGGCAGGTGGTGCCGTCCGGGTGCCGGACGCCCATGGTGACGGCGTAGGAGATCGTCACGTCCGCGGCCGGGCCGCCGGCGGCCAGCCTGATCGCTCGCTCGCCGCCGAGCATCGAGGCGCGGAGCAGCCATCGTTCGGCGTCGGCGCAGCACCGGTCCCATTCCGCGGCCGTCCGCGCCGCGGTGTCCGTGAGCCGGCTCGCTTCCATGAGGAGAATCCGCAGCTTGCGGTCCAGCAGGCCGGCGCCGCGCCGGGCCACCGCCAGGCGCCTGGTCAGCCAGAGCCGCCCGGCCCGGCCCGGCGGCACGGTGAAGCCCGGCCCGCTCACGGGTCGCCGCCCGGATACCAGGCGTCCAGCATTTCCGGTGGCAGCATGGACAGCTGACGGCGGGGCAGCGCGGCCAGTACCTGCCAGGCGCGCGCCATGGTCTGCTCAAGACCGCGGTTCTCGGCTTGCCCCTGGTTCATGAGCTGGCCCTCGAAGGCGGCCTCGAGCCGCAGGTACTGCTGGTCGAGCGGGGTCAGGGCGGCGGGGCCGACGAGTTCGGCCAGCTCGCGGGCGCGCCGCGCGGCGGCGAGCGCGGCCAGCGTCTGCGCGGCCACGTCCAGGTGGTCGTCCCTGGTCCGGCCGGGGCCGGCACCGTGGCGCATGAGCCGTGAGAGCGAAGAGAGCGCGTCCACCGGCGGGTACACGCCGCGCGCGTGGAGTTCGGGGGACAGCACGATCTGCCCTTCGGTGATGTAGCCGGTGAGGTCGGGGACCGGGTGGGTGATGTCGCCGGCCGGCATGGTCAGCACCGGGACCACGGTCACCGAGCCCGGCCGCCCGCGGATGCGGCCGCAGCGCTCGTACAGCGAGGCCAGGTCGCTGTAGAGATAGCCCGGGTAGGCTCGGCGGGCCGGCACCTCGCCGCGGGCCGCGGACACCTCGCGCAGCGCCTCGCAGTAACTGGTCATGTCGGCCATGACAACCAGCACGTGCCGCCCGAGCGTGAACGCGAGCCGCTCCGCCACGGTGAGCGCCAGCCGAGGGGTCAGGATGCGCTCGATGACCGGGTCGTCCGCGAGGTTCAGCAGCAGCACGAGCTGGCCGGTCGCGGAGCGTTCCTCGAGCACGGCGCGAACGGCCGCGGCGTCGGCGTGGGTGAGGCCGATCGCCGCGAACACTACGCAGAAGGGCTCACCGCCGGCCGACGCCTGCGCGGCCAGCTGCGCGGCCAGCTCCAGGTGCGGCAGGCCGGCCACGGAGAAGATGGGCAGTTTCTGCCCGCGCACCACCGTGGTGAGCGCGTCGATCACCGAGATGCCGGTCAGCACCGGGTCGGCGGGCGGCTCGCGCAGCACCGGGTTGATCGGGGCGCCGGCTACCGGCATGGTGACCTCGCCAGTGACGGGCGGCCCGCCATCGGCCGGGTCACCCCGGCCGTCGCACACCCGGCCCAGCCACCCGGCGCCGACCGGGATCCGCAGCGGGCTGCCGCTGAACGCGACCCGGGTGGCGGTGGTCCGCATGCCCTCGGTGCCCTCGAGCACCTGCACGACGGCCAGGTCACGGTCGGCGTCAAGGACCAGCCCGTGCCGCGTCTGGCCGTCGTCCGTCCGGATCGCCGCGAACTCGTCCCAGCCCACGCCGTCGACGCCGCGGACGACGAGCAGGGGGCCGCGAAGCTCCGCGATCCCGGTGTACTCCCGCTGCGCCCAGGTGATCATGCCGTCTCCTTGTCCTCGTCCGGCCGCTCAAGCTGGCTGAGGCGAGTCAGCACCTCCCGCGCCCTGGCGGTCACGGCCTCCGGAGTCCCGGCTTCCTCCCTGGCCCGCAGGACCGGCGAGAAGTCCTGGTCCTCGATCGCGCCCGGGGGAACCCCGGAGCCTGCCAGCTGCAGGCAGCGCTCGGCGACCTGCAGGATCGCGCCGGTCAGCGCCGCGGCCCGGGTGACGTCGCAGCTGGCGTCGACCGGGCTGAGCGCGCTCTGCTGCAGCAGGCCCTCCCTGATCAGCCGGCCCGCCACGAGCGTGGCGCGCTCCCGGGGCGGCAGGGCGGCGACGCCCATGAGCTCGGCCAGCGAGGCGATCCGGTCCGCCTCGGCGAGCAGCGCGGCCAGCCGGCTCCTGCGCTCCGCCCATCCGGCATCACCCGCGGCGGCATGCCAGGCGGCGACCACCGCCGCGTCCCGGGAGAACGATCCGGTCCAGGACACGGCCGGGTAGTGGCGGGCGTAGGCGAGGTCGCGGTCCAGCGTCCACAGGCCGCGGACGAAACGCTGCGTGTAGGCGGTGACCGGCTCGGTCATGTCGCCGCCGGCCGGGGAGACCGCGCCAATGATCGTGACGGAGCCCTCGCTCCCTCCGCTGGTGCGGACGCGCCCGGCCCGCTCGTAGAACGCGGCCAGGGCGGAGGCCAGGCTGGCCGGGTACCCCTCCTCGGCGGGGAGCTCGCCGTTGCGGGACGCGAACTCGCGCAGCGCCTCGGCCCAGCGCGAGGTGGAATCCGCGACCACCACGACGTCCAGGCCCATGTCCCTGAAGTGCTCCGCGACGCAGGCGGCGCTGTAGATGCTGGCCTCGCGCGCCATCATCGGCATGTTGGACGTGTTCGCGATGACCACGGTCCTAGCGGACAGCTTGCCGCCGCTGCGCGGATCGCCGAGGTCGGCAAGCTCGCCCAGCATGTCGGCGAGCTCGTTGCCGCGTTCGCCACAGCCGACGTACACGATCACGTCCGCGTCGCACCACTTGGTGATCTGCTGCAGCAGCACGGTCTTGCCGGTGCCGAACCCCCCGGGGACGGCGCAGCTGCCGCCCTTGGCCACCGGGAACAGCACATCGACCACGCGTTGTCCGGTCAGCAGCGGCGGGCCCGCGTCGAGCCTGCGCCGGTACGGGCGGGGCCGCCGCACCGGCCAGGCCGACGTCATGCGCACGTCCGTGCCCGATACGGTCGCGATCACCGCGTCGGCGGGGGCGGGCCCGGCCTCGCGCACCTTCTCGACTACTCCGCCCAGCCCGGGCGGAACCAGCACCCGGTACCTGATCCGGCCGGGAACGGCCACCCACCCCAGGCTCGCGCCCTCGCCGAGGGCGGCTCCCGGCTCCGCCTCCGGCGTGAACTCGTACTCCCCGGCCGCGGCCGCGGCGGAGGAGTAGCCGGGTTCGAGCCAGGCGGGTGCCCCGCTGAGCGGGCGCAGCAGGCCGTCGAAGATGCCGCCGAGCAGGTGCGGGCCCAGCCGGGCCGAAAGCGGCTCGCCACGGGACCTGGCCGGATGGCCGGGCGCGAGGCCTCCGGTGTACTCGTACGCCTGCACCGTCGCCACGTCGCCGCGGATGGCGATTATCTCGCCGGGAAGCCGGTGCCCGCCGAGTTCGACGACGTCGTACATCGCGGCGTCGGCCAGCCCGCTCACCTCTACCAGCGGCCCGTTCACCCGGGCTACCCGCGCCGCCGGGCTCACGGTGTCCATAGCTCGCGCACCTCATCGCCCAGCGCGTCGAAGGCCAGGCCCGCGAGCCTGGGCAGCGAGCAGTCCACGACGGTGCGGCCGGACCGCGCCACCACGCCCCCGGCCGGGTGCGCCGTGACGGTCGCGCCCGGGCCGACCGCGCGCGCGGCCATCGCGGTGAGCTCGGCGAACAGCCGCTCGTAGCCGGGCTCGTCCCGCAGCCCGCCGGCCGCGGCCAGGACCCGGGCGCGCAGTTCCTCGCGGGCCCGGCGCTGCGCGCCGAGTACGATAGACCTGGCCTGCTCCCGGCCCCGGCTGCGTTCGGCCGCGGCGGCCGCGGCGGCCGCTTTCTCGCCCTGCCCCCGGGCCTGCCGGACGGACTCCTCCGCGTCCCGCCGCGCCTGCCGCAGCGTCGCGGCCGCCTGGGCGCGGGCCTGGCCGAGGATGCGGTCCGCCTCGGCCCGGGCGCCGCGCAACAGGTGCGCGCGAACCGGGGCGAGCGCGGCGTCCTGCTCCCCGCCCGCGACGGTGGTGTGGTGTCCAGTCATGGCGGCATCACCGCCACGAGCAAGTCGCCTCGGGCGAAGGGGGCGTGGCCGAGCCAGCCCGCCGCGCGAGGGGTCAGCACCAGCACCGTGGTGTCGGCCGGCAGCGCGCGCCAGGCCGCCCGCGTTTCCTCCGGGGTCTCCGCGGCGGTCACGACCGCGCCAGCCAGGGCGAAGCCCGCCGTCCGCACCGCCTCTCCGATGACCGCGGCCCGGGCCATCGCCGCTCACCCTCTTTCTCTCGCTCATGCCTTCCCGATCAGGATGATCCCGATGATCAGGCCGTAGATCGCGATCCCCTCGGCGAGCCCGACGATGACCATGGCGCGCCCGAACAACTCGGGCCGCTCGCTCATGGCCGCCATCGCCGCGGCCCCGGCATACGCGACGGCGATGCCCGCGCCGATGGTCGAGGCGGCCACGGCGATCGCCGCGCCGAGCAAGGCCGCCGTGTTGGCAGCCGTCACCGACGATGCCGCGGTGGTGGCCGCCGCGTGGGCGGCGGCCGCGGCCGGGCCGGTGGCGGCGCCCGCCGACCCGGCGGTGAGCGCGGCGACGAGCAGCACCAGGGCGCCCGCCATGAGCACGGCGCCGATCCCGGCGAGGATGGTCATCCCGGTCCGGCCTCGCCGCGCCACGACGCGCGCGAGCAACGCGGCCATGGCGATCAGCGGCAATCCGGCTATCCATGCGACGTTCATGTGTCCTGCTCCTCCATGCTGGGCTCCCCCGCGCCGGTCGGGGCCGCGTCGGGACCGGTCACCACCGGCACGTGCCACGGCCTGAATGGCCGTCCCTGCGTCACGAAGACACGCGAGAACAGCTCGTAGTACTCCAGGCGGAGCGCCTGGACGGCGGCGACGAGCGCCTCCAGGCCGAACGCCAGCGCGGTACCCGCGGCGAAGACGGCCACCGCGGCCACGCACGCCGCGCCGCCCTGCTGCCACAGGACGCGGGCACCCTCCCACACCAGCAGGCTCAGCGCGGCATGGGTCAGGCCGAAAGCGGCGAGCCTGGTGAACGAGACCACGTTGGAGCCGATGCGGACGACCAGGTCGAAGAGCTCCACGACGGCCTGCGTCCAGCCGGCGGCGCCGCCCCCGGCCCCGGCGACGAAGCCGGCCGCGGCCAGCGCCAGCCCGGCCACGGCCACGAACCCGCCCGCCGCCAGCATCGGGTCCTGGCGCAGGTACCACCCGCCGACCACCAGGCCGGCGCCGAGATACAGCGCCGTCCCGGCGATGCCCGACGGCGCGTAGAGCGCGGCCGCCCAGCCACCCTCGCGCCACCGGTTGATCACGCCGAGCGCGTACGCGCCGGCCAGCAGGAACGCACCGACGCCCGCCGCCGCCAGCAGCAAGGTGACGGGCCGGTCCAGCGGATTCAGCCATAGCGCTGGCACCAGGCCGGTCGGCCCGAAGAACTCCCCGTACAGCAGCCCGAACGCGATGGCCGCCACCCCGGCGCCCGCGACGAACAGCCACGCCTGCCGGAACCGGCGGGCCCACCGCGGCCAGCCCGCCCGCAGCGCCAGCGCGGCCGCCACCAGCACCGCACCCTCCCCGGCGTCGCCGAACATCATGCCGAACATCAGCACGTAGGCCGCCCCGGCGACCCAGGTCGGGTCGATGTCGGCGTATGGCACCGTGCCGTAGGTCTGGACCAGCGGGGCGAGCGCGCGCGCGGCCGGCTGCCCGGCCACCCGGTCGGCCGGGATCCAGCCGGCCAGCGCGCAGGCGCCCGACCCCCGGTCCGCGTCGGCGGCGTAGGCCTCCAGCTGCGATTCCCCGGCCAGCAGGTCGTAGCGGCCGGCCCGCTCGAGCGCGTCGAGGTCGGGCCGTGACGCGGACAGGGCGGTACCGGGGGCGGGGTGCCCGGAACGCCGCAGCCTGCGCGCCGCCTCACCGTCCGCGGGACCCGCGGCGGCCTTCTCACCCGCGGCCGGCCCGATCTCCACCGCCGCCGCGTCCGCCACCCGCACCAGCACGTCGCGCAGCGCATCGTCGGCGGCCACCAGCGCGACGCGCTTCATCCGGACCGGCGCCGGCAGGTCCGGCCAGCCGATCGCGGCCCGGCCGAGGTGTTTGGAGAACGCGGGGGGGCGCTTACCGCGCGCGACGGCATCAGGCGAGCTCATCGTAGGCCTCCAGCGGAGCGCCGCCGCGGGCGGCGAGCCTGAGCGCGGCCCGGATCCGCCAGGCGTCGCAGGCCATGACGGCGACCGCGCCGAGCACGACCCCGCGGCCCATTCCCGGTCCGCGCAGCAGCCGCAGGCCGTCCTGCCCCACCCTGGACATCAGCGCCGCCTCCGCCCGCCACAGGCCGGCCGGCGAGGTGATCCCCGCGAGAACCCACCGGGCCGGGGGCGGCAGGGAGGCGGCCAGCTCGTCGAGCGTGACGGCCCGGCCGGCGGCGGGCCCCAGCAGGCGCAGGGCACCGCCCATGACCGCGGGATCCGCGGCGTGGCCGGCCGCGAACCGCTCGCCGGCCACCAACACCGCGGCCGCGGCCGCGGCCCAGGTCCGGGCGGGATCACCGAGCTCGGCGACCCGTTCGGCCCAGCGCGCGCGCAGGCCCAGGCGCAGCGCCTGCACCGTCTCCCGGCCCGGATCCTGCCAGGCCGAGGCGGCGAGCGCGGCCCGCAGCTCGCTGGTGCTCGCCGCCTGGCGGAGCCGCGGCCAGGCCGTGGCGAGCGCGCCGAGCCGGAATTCGGCTTCGGCCGGGCGGCCCGCCATGGACTGGAGCAGCTCGTCGACGTTGGCCAGCTCGAACCAGGCGCCGAGGGTGCGCAGCAGCCGCACGCCGTCCCTGGGCAGCCAGCCGGCCAGCACCCGCAGGTCCCACAGCAGGGTCCCGGCCACCTCGTGCTGCGCCGCGGCCAGGGACTGGTCATGGCGGATGTTCGCGCCGTAGGGGGTGGCAGCAAGCAGCCGCAGCGCGTCGCCCAGCGAACCGCAGGCAGCCAGCCTGCGCGTGCTCTCGGCGCCTAGGCGGCGGCGGACCAGGGCCTTCGCCCGGACGCTGCCCGCGACCCACCCGGCGCTCATGGCTCTTCCCGCTGAAGTCGCCTGATCGTGCCGACGGCGCGGTCGACCAGGGAGGGGATGCGCCGCGCGGCGAGTGCGCGGATTACGGTGGCTTGCCGTTCCGCGTCGCGCACGGCCGCGGCGGCGTCCTCCCGCGCCGCGGCCATCACCTGCCGGACCGCCTCCTCGCGCGCGGCGGCTGCTCGCCGCCCGGCATCGGCGGCGATCGCCGCCGCCTCGGCGCTCGTTCCGGCCGCCAGCTGCCCGGCGTCCCGCCGGGCCTGCGCGACGATCCGCCCGCACTCGGCGTCCGTCCCGGCCAGCAGCGTCAGCACCGGCCCCACCTCCGCCGCCGCACCCGGGGCTCCCGCGGGGCGGAACCGGGACAGGAAGTCGCGCAGATCGGGCACGTTCCCACTCAAGCGTACGGACGTCGGCCGAGGTAGGGCCGAACGTCGCCCGCCGGTCGTTGCCAAGGTCCCGCCTGCTTGTTCGGCCGGTGCTCCGGCCCCGCGGCCGGCGGCATCCTTGCCGCCGCGCACGGCGCTGATTAGCGGCGCTGGTCCTTCGGGGGCGGACAGCTGCCCCTTCTGGTGTCCGGGGCCAGGTCAAGTCACGGCCGCTCCCAGCGTTCGGCCATTTGCCTGGCCTGATCGGCAAGAGCCCGCAACCGCTTGATCTCGGTTGGATAGTCGATGCGCCCCGGCTGGCCGAGGAGGTCAGCCCGCCGCTCCAGCAGTCCTGCGGTGTTTCAGGCTGCTGCTGCGGGCGCGGGCAGGCCGAACCGGTCCGCCAGCACACGGGTGAGGATCTGGTCAAGTTCCGGTAGCGGCGGCAACTGCCAGGTGCCCTGCACCGCAGTGAAGGCAACCATACTGTCGACGTTGGCCTCCAGCCAGGCAGGTCCGGCCAGCCTGCCGGTGATGATGATCAGATCACGCAGCAGTGCGTGGGGTGCCGGAGCGGGTCGGCCGAGGCTGGCATGGCATTCCACGGCGGCCAGCGTCAGCAGCAGGTCACCGGCCTGGCGGCGGATAGCGGAAGAGCAGCTGGAGCGGCGCAGCTGATCGGCTGCGCTGATCGTGCCGGGCATCGCCGCGGTCAATCGTCCCACCGGATCCCTCCCCGATCTTGAGCTGATGGACCAGCCCGGCAGGAAAGACTGCCGGAGATACCCGCACGCACGGTCCGGGCACCATGGCTGGCCGAGATCTGCGGGTGATCTCCTTCACCCCATGACCTTGATCGGGCGGCAGAAGGGGACCACGATCCCGCCGGGATACCCTGCCCTTCCGGCCCTCCCGGCCTGACCGCGACCCCATCCGGGCTCGGAGCCCACCCGCAGGCTCGTGACGCAACCGTCGGTCCCAGCGCAACGGCGCTCTAGGGCCGAAGGTCCTGCCACCGGCGGGACCAACGCCCCCCAACCCGGCAGGTGCCGACGGCCAGGAGGTTAGAGGTGCAGATGGGCTGGCTCGTGGCTGATCTCCTCAATGCCCGTGGCGGCGGCATGGAGAAGCCGCCCAGCCAGGTCGGACATGGCGCGCGCGGCGGCGATCTGCGCGCCGATCGTCCAGATATCCTGGTCGGCGGGATTGAGATGGGCCTCACCACGCCCGACGAGCTGCTTACCGCCCACCATTTTGAGACGGGCCACGGCGTGTGTCCAGCCGTCGGTCTCGGCGACCGACACGTTTGCTGACCAGTAATCATTCCTGTTCATAACAGCTACCTCGCACTCAGCTAGCCGTAGTTACCTCTACCTTGCAGGGATGGTCATCGGAGCCCGCAGAGTCCTCCTGCCCTACCCCATGGGACTTTCGGCGAGCCGACCGGCCGACCGGGGCCACCGGGGCCACGCCGACGTAGCTCGAGGGCGGATGTGCGCCCAGTTGGGTATGGAGTCGGCACCGGGACCCGATACGAAAGCCACGCCATGGTCGTCCGGGCGGCCAGGGACCTTGCGATACCGATGCGGGACGAACGCCCCTGGCTGGCCGCCACCGTCGGCCGGCAACCTGGTCGTGTGGAGAAGCCAGAGGCCATGAGCGGACGGCAGCCGGAAACTGGGATTGCCGTGCCGGCGCGGTTCGTTGTCATCATCGGCAAGCCGGCCAGTGACGGCTCTGCCGACAGGGTAGAAGCGCCAGATCGGCTGCTACGCGCATGGTCGCTGCTGCAGGCGACTTATGAGCAGTCGGATTGGGCCGCGCTGCCACCCGAGGGCGTGCCGGGATTGCAGCGCCAGCTCCAGGCGATCCGCCGCGAACTTGAGAAAGCGGTATCCCCGTCACTGGCTGCGGAACTCCGGCGGATTTTGCCGCCCCAGGATGCGGCACCGAGCGTCGGCGCGTTGCGGATCGAGTACGCGGTGCTTCTGAGCTGGTCTGGCAGCTTGACGATGGAGATCCTCCGCGCGCTGGCGGTCGCGAGCGAGCGCCACTCACGGCCGTCAGCGGCCGCCTGATCGCAACAGCCTCCGACCATCGAGGATGCACTAGCCGCTGCCGATGGCACGGTCATGGTGGCCAAGGTCCGTGAAGCTCCTGACGCTGGTCCAGGACCGAAGAAGACCTCTGGTCCTGCCCTCTCGGGAATAAGGTCACTAGCGCCCGGCTCGGTGCCGCGGTGAATGTGCTGCCGTGCAGATGTTCGGACGCCGCAGGACCGTGACCCGGGCCGACAGGGCCAGGCTCGCTGAGGAGCTGGCGGAAATCGGCATGGCCATCGGCGTGGGCGAACTTGCCTGCTGCTGTCCGGCCAAGCCCGTGGTACGGGTCGTGATGCCGGTCACCGCGACCCGTCCTGAGCCAGTTGACCTGCTGTTGTGCGGTCATCACTACCGGGCCGGCCAGCGCGCCCTGCGCGCCGCGGGCGCCGTCGTGTACGACAGGCGGGGCGCTGTGATCATGGGCGCCGCCGACCAGCGACGGGCGCGGCATCACCAGACCACCGTCGCCGCCTAGCAGGGTGAGGCGGGCCTCGATGCATGGCCGCAGGCGTGGTCGGACCCAGGCACCGCGACAAGCCTGGACCGGGGAATGGCTACCTATTCAGTATCCGGAGTCGGCCCGGGAACCGGTGGCTCCCGTGCATGGCGTACATTGCATCTAGATTCTCCGCCGGGCAGTGGAATCCATACGAGACGGATCCGGTAGATTTTTGTCCTTTTCTCTTTGGCTCCCGTCGCGGGCCGGTTCTAGGCTGGTTCTGGACTTGCGCTGGCTGGCTGCGGGAACTGCCTGCTGCGGGATGCGGCGCGGGCGGCCGCAGCTAGATTCTCCGGGCCAGGCTACTGGCAGTGACGTTGCACCGGTTTCCCCGTCGAGACAAGGGCCTGCGGGGCGATCTCCCTTCGCCGGCATTATCCGGATCAGGTCCTGGGGGTCGCCATTCAGCCTCTTAGCTGTCCGGCTTCTCAGCCTTCCCGCCGACTGCGGTTTCCCTGGCCAGCGCGCGCGGTCCAGCTCCCTCTCTCGCCTCGCAGACAGTCTGAATATGCCCGGCACGGGCAAGACTGGCTAGAGGCTAAGGACCCAAACGGGCGGGCCGAACGTCAGCCGACCGCGATCCGGCGCATCGGTGGAGCAGACGGGCCCCGGAACGGCTCTGCCGGGCCCGCCAGGCAGATGTAACCCCTAGCGCTGGCGGCTGAGCGCCCAAATCGGCGGGTCATGTTCCCCGCCTGAGTACATACGCGAGATAGCCCAGCTTGCCGTGGGCGCCACCGAGTATGGCGAAACGGGCGTTGTGTCGCCGGCCGGGGAAGAGCCCGTACCGGTACATTCGGCCGCGCGGGCCAGCCGATCGCCTGCAGGCCTGCAGCCGCCAGGGCAACCACTCATCGCGGAGGTTCGGCCCGGTGAAGCAGGGCCTTTCGGCCGTATCCCGTCGGCACCGGTGAGCCGAACCTATGGCATGACGGGAGGGCCCGGACGCTGGGCCAGCCTTGGACGTCGCGATACGCCACGAGGAGGACGTCATGAGCACCTACAAGGTAATCGAAGTAATCGGGACGAGCGCCACGTCGTGGGAAGACGCGGCGACACAGGCGATCAAGACTGCAGGCCAGACGCTCCACGACCTGCGGGTGGCTGAGGTGGTCAAGCAGGACATCCACCTGGACGAGGGCGGAGGAATCACCTTCCGGACCAAGCTGGAGCTCTCGTTCAAGTACGAGCACGAGCACTGATCCATCCTGTCCACGCAAGCAGGGCTGAGCGGCGACCCGATCGGCGATGCGGGTCGGGCCGCCGCATCATGACGGGCGTCTACCGAGGCCCGCGGTCGGCGTCGGAGCTGTATCAGGCCATCACCTGACATGCAGGAATGGCACGTCGTTCCGTGTCGACATCGTGAGATCCCCTCGGCCCGACTCGGTCCCGGGCGACGACGAAGGTCCCGTGTTGCGGGGGCAGGAGGACCCTGTGGCCCGCGCTGGCATTCGCTGGACAGTAACTTGCAAGTAAGGCTGGCTGAGTGCGGAGGAGCGTGTCATGAACGTGACCGATGAATGGTCGGTGAGTTTGTCCATCGCTGAGACCGACGGGCAGACCCGCGCCGAGGCCCGCCTGGTCACGTCTGGTGGCGATCAGCTGGCCGGCCACGGCCAGGCACGGCGTAATCCCGCCGACCGGGAGGTGGCGCGGATCGGGGCGCAGCTCGCCGCCGCCCGCGCGTTGTCGGACCTGGCCGGGCAGCTTGTGCACGCGGCCGCCACCGCCATCGAGGACGCCACCCACGAGCAGGCTCATCTGAACCTGTAACTGGGCGGCCGCTGGTGAGGGAGGCCGATCGTGCCGGGCGGGCTTCTGACCGATCTGTACGAGCTCAACATGGCAGCGAGTTACCTGCGCCGCTCGATGACCGGCCAGGCGACGTTCAGCTTGTTCGTCCGCAGGCTGCCGCCCGGCCGCGGGTTCCTGATTGCCGCCGGGCTGGCGGACTGCCTGCAGTTCCTCGAGGATTTCTCGTTCACCCCAGACGATCTGGGCTACCTGCACCATACCCCGGGCTACGGGGAGGACACCCTGCGCGCCTTCGCGAGCCTGCGGTTCACCGGGGACGTGCAGGCGGTCCCGGAGGGCCGCGTCGTGTTCGCCGGTGAGCCGCTGCTGGAGGTGACCGCGCCCATCGCCGAAGCGCAGCTGGCCGAGACGGTGCTGCTGAACCATGTGACATTCCAGACGGCGGTGGCAGCCAAGGCGGCCCGGTGCGTGCTGGCCGCCGGCGGCGCGCAGCTGGTCGACTTCTCCTTCCGCCGCACCCAGGGAATCGACGCAGGGCTGGCGGTGGCCCGCGCGTCGGCGATCGCCGGGTTTACGGCCACCAGCAACGTGGCCGCGGCGCGCCGCTACGGGCTGGCCGCCGCGGGCACCATGGCGCACTCCTTCATCGAGGCGTTCGGCGATGAGGAGGCGGCGTTCATCGCGTTCGCCGAGGACTTCCCCGGCGCGATCACATTCCTGGTCGACACTTACGACACTGGCCACGGCGTGCGTAACGCCATCGAGGCGACCCGGAGGCTGCGGCTGCCCGGGCCGGTCGGGGTGCGCCTGGACTCCGGCGACCTGGCCGCGCTGGCCCGGGTGGCCCGCGCGATGCTGGATGAGGCCGGGCTGGCCGACGCCAGGATCTTCGCCAGCGGCGGCCTGGACGAATACGCGATCGCCGCCCTGGCCGCCGCCGGCGCGCCGATCGACGCGTACGGGGTGGGCACCAAGATGGGCGTCTCCGCGGACGCGCCGTACCTGGACAGCGCCTACAAGCTGGCCGCCTACGACGGGCGGCCGGTGATGAAGCTGTCCGCGGGCAAGGCCAGCCCACCGGGAGCCAAGCAGGTCTACCGCGGCCCGGACGGCGATGTGCTCGCGCTACGGGAAGAACCTCCGCCGCCCGGCCACCAGCCCCTCCTTGTCCCGGTCATGCGCAAGGGCCGGCGGGTCGGCGCCCAGGAGCCGCTGGCCGTCGCGCAGCAGCGGTGCCGCGCCGACCTGGCCTGGCTACCCCCGGCGGCGCGGGCACTCCGGAATCCGGTGCCGGTGCCGGTCCGGCTCAGCGACCGCCTCACGATCCTTCAGGACCAGGTAACCCGCGACCTCAGACGGCGCGCTGGTGTTCCGGATTCTCCAGAGGGCAGATGACCGCGACCGCCAGGATCCTTCATAACCGGCGGCAGACACGGCAATTGAGTGCCATCCGGGATGTCCGGGGTTTCCTATCCCGCGGTAGCCGCGGAGCCGTGTACCCAGAGACTACGCTCCTGGTCAATGGCATTCCGGGGCGCTGAAGTGGATTGATTCTCTTGTATCCGAACGGACCGGCGCGACAGTTCCCCAGCACAGGCTCGGCCGTTTCGGGCGCCACCGTGGTCGGTACTCCGGTCGGCATCGTTCAAGGGATTGCCCATCTGGCCGGCGGGCGTGCCCGGGCGCTTTGCTGATCGCCGCACTGGCCGGCGCCTCGCCGCGTCGTTGCGGCTGGGCGCGGCCAGCGCGGCCGCTCGTCAGGATTTGCT
>Ga0318567_10000453_pt1 | contig 17296 bp, 12 predicted proteins | sample GRESIP088b5f20_FD_203691 | JGI IMG/M metagenome (GOLD analysis project Ga0318567, IMG submission 203691) | Tropical soil microbial communities from Luquillo Experimental Forest, Puerto Rico - GRE.SIPMG.088b5f20 | ecosystem: Environmental > Terrestrial > Soil > Tropical forest > Bulk soil...
TGCGGAGCCTGTGATCCACCAGTGCTGCCGCTATATGCAATGAAATCGCCTTTCTTTACAACAAACAGATTCGCAGGCACATCGAGAAATACTTTCCACGATTCGAGATTGTATTGTTGTTGCTTTACCCATGCCTCGATCTGTGGATTGAAATCATTCAGGTGGCAATATACCGTTGTATAACCATTGGGATGATTAATATAAATGGCCCTTCCAAAACCTGCGGGTTCTATCTTGATGCGCGACACATAACCGTCTGCAGCTGCGTGTACGGGAAGGTTTTCGCGTTGCTGCGTTTTTATGTCAAGCCCCATGTGGTAATGGTTTGGGCGTAGTTCACCGAGATTTCCTGCAAGGTTAATGGGTATATTCAGTGGGTTACTAAAATAATCCTTCGGATATGTTTTCGTTGTAAAGATTTGCGCGACTAATGCCTGCCCTGCGATGCCAAAAAATATTGTGGTGAGTAAAAACTTTTTGCTGTATTTCATCGTTATTAAAGTGGTAATTCGTAAAAATAAAATAAAACTTCGCACCTGTAATCATCCCCTTTGTTAATTGCCCTGAAAGCACCGTGAACACTGGATCTGCAGAGGACAGCAAAATTTGGGGGAAATAAAAATTAGTGATAAAAACAAGGGTGACATTTTACTTAAACCTGTATTAACAGTTAAGTGATTTTCCCCTGAGTCGCTAAAAGTGTTTTAAAAAGGTTAAAGAATTGGTTCTCTCTGATCATTAGCTCCTGTTTTTTCAAAAATACCCAAAATCGGGTACGCATTTTGTATAATTCGGATACAGCGTTTTCAACGTAAAAGTTGTCTAATATATATTGTTGAACTATTTAAAAAGATGAGTTATGAAAAGTATGAAACAAAACCTGATAATCCTCGTAGCATTCGTGATCGGATCAGTAATTGGTGTATTTAAAGGACATGAAGCGAAACAGAAATTCATCTTTAAATGGGTCAGTAGCGCTGACGAAAAACAGCATTTATCAGAATTGAAGAAAGAGAAACGTGCAGGCAAGTTGCTGCTTGATGATATTGAAATGGCTGCGTTCCACAAAGTATAGTAGAATTCAGTCTTCTAAATAGTTTATTCCATTGATCGTTTCCTAGGGCCCTCCGATATATTCGGGGGGCTTTTTTATTTGCCTTCGACAAGCTCAGTCTCACATTTGAGGTCGCAGTTATTTAAATAATGTTAAAAGAAAGCAACGGTGGTAATTTTTTATGTGTCAAGGCATGAAAACCCTCTGTTATGAAAAAAGCAACATTGCTTGTAACTGCCTGTATTATGGGCATCGGAACCTTATTGACCTTTCTTTTGTCTGGCTGCTTTAAAGACAACTGTTCAAGAACCTACACTTATTATTTACCTGTTTACAAAACCCTTGGGCAGGTAAGAGCAGAAATGAAAAGTATGCCCGCTAAAGATGTAGAATTGCCCGGTAAGATTTATCTCTATGGGAATTACATCTTCCTTAATGATTTAAACAAAGGCATTCACATTTACGATAACTCAAATCCCTCGTCGCCGCGAAACGTAGCATTCATAAACATTCCAGGCAATGTGGACATGGCCGTTAATGGAAATATTCTATATGCCGATTCATACTCCGACCTCGTTACGTTGGACATTACAAATCCCCTGGATGCAAAGGCGGTGAAGTTTACGGAGGACGCTTTGTCAACATACGCGTACGGATATACACGTACCCGCACAGATTCCACACTTATTGTTGTTGACTGGATAAAAAGAGACACGACCGTTGATATCGATTGCGGCAAAAACGAGTCCGTGATTTTATATTACGACGGAGTGACACTCAATTCTTATTCATCTCAAGGTGGCGGCAAAAGCTCGCCTGCAGGCATTGCCGGATCCATGGCAAGGTTTGCACTGGCAAAAGATCATTTGTATACGGTTCACCAATCTTCTTTGAAAGCGTTTAATCTCTCTTCACCCAAAGAGCCTTCATTTGAAAAAACCATTGATGTACAATTGGCAGTTGAAACAATTTTCCCGTTCCAAAACAAACTCTTCATCGGCTCCAGAAGCGGAATGGCTATTTACAATATTGATGATGCCTCTAATCCTGTTAAGGAAGGGCTGTTTAGTCACGCCACCAGTTGTGATCCTGTAGTAGCCGACAGTAAGTTTGCTTATGTAACACTACGCTCGGGCACCACCTGCCAGGGTTACTCGAATCAACTCGACGTATTAAATATTGAGAACATCGACAACCCTGTTTTATTGAAAACGCATTTGATGACCAATCCTCACGGCCTTTCAAAAGATGGCGAACTGCTTTTCATTTGCGATGGCAGAGACGGGCTCAAGGTGTATAAAACAAAGGACGGTGTAAATATTGAACCGACGCAGACCATTTCCAATATTGAAGCCTACGATATTATTACTCATAATAAAGTGGCGCTGGTAGTTGCGAGCGACGGCTTGTATCAATACGATTACGGCAATCCATCTAATTTGAAATTTCTCAGCAAAATATCCGTGAAATAATGAAGCATACAATCATTTCATTGTGTTGCGCGCTGGCAAGTATAACATTTGCCAATGCACAGCACAAAGTAAAGTTCAGTTCTATAAACCAATTCGGAGTTTTGAGAAATCAAAACGCTACGACCCTCACGGTGCAAACAGTTAATGGCGCCTGTTATAAGGGATGGTTTGCCGGCGCGGGTATTGGAGTGGATTATCACCAGTATTTTACTGTGCCTGTTTTTCTTGAGGTAAGAAAAGACTTCGGACAGAGAGCCTTCAAACCGTTTGTATATGTTGATGGGGGAATAAATGTGTACTCAGATGCCAGGGAGAAACCGTATGATTATAAAAACGGCGCCTACTTTGATAGCGGCCTGGGCTATGCCTTTTACTATCATAAAAGAAAGGCAGTGTTGTTGAGTGCAGGGTATTGCTATAAAGGCTTTTCGAAAGAGTCCAGATATAAAAGTTCAACAGGTGATTATGTAGACACGTACCACTATAATTATAATAGACTATTCTTTAAACTGGGCTTGCGATTTTAATGCCCCCATTTTTTAACCGCAAAGGGAGCCAAGGTTGCGCAAAGGAAAGGAAGGGTTTTCCTAAGTTTTAGAAGCAAGACGGAATATTTAGGTCATTGAACTTTAAATTCCAAAACAAGCCCATTGAAAATGATTGCAACTCTTCTTTGCTTCCTTTGCGCAACTTTAGCCCTTTGCGGTTAAAACCCAGCATCGGCGCCCCTTCAAAATCCTTAAAGAAATAATCATAAATGCATGAAACCCTGAGAATGACGCTTTTGTGACCCTTCCGGCGAAAAAAAATGGTTTTTATGGCTAAAAATAACTTTCGTCATCGTACTTTTGCGCAATTTATTTTTTCCTACCATGCCAAAAGATACATCTATCAAGTCAGTACTTATTATCGGTTCAGGTCCTATTATTATTGGTCAAGCGTGTGAGTTTGATTATTCTGGTACTCAGGCTGCCCGCAGTTTGAGGGAAGAAGGGATAAAAGTTATCCTGATCAACAGCAACCCGGCGACCATTATGACGGACCCGATGATGGCCGACAAAGTTTACCTGTTGCCTCTTACCGCAGAAAGCATTGAACAAATTCTCGAAGAGAACGAGATAGATGCAGTGTTGCCTACCATGGGCGGACAAACTGCTCTTAACCTTTGTAAAGAGGTGGAAGATCTTGGTTTGTGGGAGAAATTCAATGTGCGCCTGATCGGTGTAGACATTAAAGCAATTGATAAAGCAGAGGACCGTGAGTTGTTCCGCCAGTGGATGATCAAACTGGGCGTAAACGTAGCAACTGCTAAAACTGCGAACTCTTTCCTTGAAGGAAAAGAATTTGCGCAGGAAATCGGTTTCCCGCTGGTTATCCGTCCTTCTTTCACCCTGGGTGGAACAGGCGGTGGTTTCGTTCATGATAAAGACGATCTTGACGAAGCACTTAACCGCGGTTTGCAGGCTTCTCCGATACATGAAGTGCTTGTTGAGCAGGCTGTTTTGGGCTGGAAAGAATTCGAGCTTGAACTGCTTCGCGATGCGAAGGACAACGTTGTAATTATTTGTACCGTTGAAAACTTCGATCCAATGGGCGTTCACACAGGAGATTCCATCACTGTGGCTCCAGCAATGACGCTTAGCGATACAGCCTTCCAATTGATGCGTAACACCGCGATCATGATGATGCGCGACCTGGGTAACTTCGCTGGTGGTTGTAACGTTCAGTTTGCGATGAACCCTGAAACTGAAGAAATCATCGCCATCGAGATCAACCCTCGCGTGAGCCGTTCTTCTGCCCTTGCTTCTAAAGCTACCGGTTATCCAATCGCTAAGATTGCTGCTAAACTTGCAATCGGCTATACTTTGGATGAACTGGAAAATCAAATTACAAAAACGACTTCCGCATATTTCGAGCCTGCTCTTGACTACGTTATCGTTAAGATCCCCCGCTGGAACTTCGACAAATTCAAAGGCGCGAAAGATACACTTGGCCTGCAAATGAAAAGTGTAGGTGAAGTAATGGCCATCGGCAGAAGCTTTACTGAAGCTGTTCAAAAAGCTTGTCAGAGTCTTGAGAATAACGCTGTTGGTCTTGGCTACTATGGTAAGAGCCAAATGCATGCGGAAGAACTGATCGAATATTTAAAAACGCCGAAATGGGACCGCATCTTCCGTATTAAAGACGCGTTGATGCTGGGCGTAAGCGTAAACACCATTTCAAAAGCATCTCACGGTATCGACCGCTGGTTCATCTACGAAATTGAGAAGATCTGTAACATCGAGAAAAAGATCGCGAAATACAAACTCGCTACACTTCCAATTGAACTTTTGCGCGAAGCGAAATTCAATGGCTTCAGTGATGAGCAGATCTGCCGCATCATGAACGATGGTACAGAAGATGAGGTATATGAAATAAGAAAGAAAGCTGGCATTACTCGCGTATTCAAAATGGTGGACACATGTAGCGCAGAATTCGAAGCTAAAACTCCTTACTTCTACTCTACATTTGAAAACGGTGGCAGAAGCGAAAGCAAAGTAAGCGATAAGAAAAAGATTGTTGTACTTGGTTCCGGTCCAAACAGAATTGGCCAGGGTATTGAGTTTGACTACTGCTGCGTACACGGTTTGCTGGCAATTAAAGAATGCGGTTACGAAGCCATCATGGTAAACTGTAACCCAGAGACCGTTTCTACTGACTTCGACATTGCAGATAAATTATACTTCGAGCCTGTTTACTGGGAGAACCTTTGGGAAATCATCGAGCATGAAAAACCAGAAGGAGTGATCGTTCAGCTTGGTGGACAAACGGCGTTGAAATTGTCTGAAAAATTGACTGAAAAAGGCATCAAGATCATCGGTACTTCTTTTGACAACATGGATATAGCAGAGGACCGCGGTCGTTTTAGCGATATGCTGAAAGATCTTGATATTCCTTACCCACAATACGGTACAGCTTATACAGTTGATGAAGGTGTGGCAGTTGCTAACAAAGTTGGTTACCCTGTGTTGGTTCGTCCTAGCTACGTGTTGGGCGGACAAAGAATGAGAATCGTTATTAACGATGAAGAAGTTGAAAAAGCGGTGATCAGTTTGCTGAAACACCTTCCGGGTAACAAAATTTTGATCGACCACTTCCTTGATCGTTGCCAGGAAGCTGAAGTTGATGCAATCTTCGATGGCGAAAACTTCCACGTAATGGGCGTGATGGAACACATCGAGCCGGCGGGTATCCACAGTGGAGACAGTAACGCGGTATTGCCTGCGTTCAACCTTTCTCCAATGATCGTTACCACAATGGAGCACTATGCAGAAAAAATCGCAAGAGCGCTTAACATCAAAGGTTTGATCAACATCCAGTATGCAATTAAAGACAATAAAGTATATGTGATCGAAGCGAACCCTCGTGCATCACGTACGACTCCGTTCATTGCAAAAGCATACCAGATCCCTTACTTGAATGTTGCTACCAAAATTATGTTGGGAGCGAACAAGCTGACAGATTTCAAATTTGAAAAGAAATTGAAAGGTTTTGCAATTAAAGAACCAGTGTTCAGCTTCAACAAATTCCCGGGTGTAAACAAAGAGTTGGGCCCTGAAATGAAGAGCACCGGTGAAGCGATCCGCTTTATCAAAGACTTGAAAGATCCTTACTTCAGACAGCTTTACAAAGACAGAAGCATGTATTTGAGTAAGTAAAAACTCAAAAGTTAGAAATAGAAGCCGCTCTTTAGGGAGCGGTTTTTTTGTGTCCGAAGCTTAACGCCTAATGCCCCTTGCAAAAAAGATGATGTCCCCCTGAAGTATCGTGCGCGTCGGAGTGTCTTGCTTTCGAAACTATTTTTTTACATATTCGCAATCACAAACAATGCCATGAGATATTTGATTATAATAATTGGTTTTGTACTTGGATTACTACTTGTAATAAAGCTATTTGACATCGGCAAAAATAAGTTTGAATTAGCTCAGGTAAGAAAATTGACCGGGCTGAACATTAAGCAAAATGAGGTATCTCAATTAAAGTACATTACAGTGTCTCGAAGCATTTTAGAGAAATACCCTTATGTTTTATTTGTAAAATTCGAGATTAGTAAAGCCAATTACATCAAATTAGTTGGTCCATTAATAAATCGGTTGGACACGGGTGATTACGTTTACAAGTCTATCACCGGTGTTGTGGACGAAAGTCTTATTTGGAATTTTGATTATTTAAAAGGGTTAGATCCGCCGCAGTGGTGGGATGCCCCTAATAAATACAATTATCAATTATTTTATGCAAATGAATTCTGCGATTATGTTGAAGACAAAATTGGAATAGCAAACAATTACAATGGTCGAATAGTTAGTTATTATTCCTATCCTTATTGCTACGTATATATCGAATGTTTTCCTCACAATTGAGAAACGCCGTTAATTTTGAATGTGCATTAGCTGCTGCTAAGGCGATTCCGGCGCTGTTGGTTTGAAGTCGAGCCTATGCGCTTAGCCCACCAAAAGCCCGCTGCATCAATTGTTGGCACGCCCGCGCATCAAATCGACGCTTAGATACCAACAATGGCGATCAGTGAGGAGCTTCTTAGTGAACCTTAGTGTTCCTTAGTGCCTAAGTGGTAAATGAGAGACTCGCACTTTCGGAATGCTTCGTTAGGCGTTAGGCATTGAGCTTTAAGCATTATATTTGGTTTACGTAAAACATGAGAGCAAGCAAAAAACCAAAGCCATTAACACTGCTTTGAATTTTTGTATTGCTGTATTTCAATTACAAAAATTAAACACGGTGAACAACACAACCGAAAAATTCAAAGCGACTGCTGAATTTGCTGCTATGATGGATAATGCAGACACGCTAAAATCTTTCAAGCAATCTTTCTTTTTTCCTCAACACAAAGGCAACGATGTAATTTATTTCTGTGGCAACTCATTGGGTCTGCAACCGAAGTCTGTGCCAGCAGCCATCGAAACAGAATTGAAAAGCTGGCGGGAGCTCGCTGTTGGTGGCTATTTCGGAGGAGAAAATCCCTGGTTGTACTACCAGGATTATGTTTCACCGTCTATGGCAAAACTAATTGGCGCAAAGAATAACGAAGTAACGGCGATGAATACACTCACTGTGAACCTTCATTTGCTGATGCAAAGTTTTTACAAGCCAACAAGGCAGCGCTTCAAGATCATCATGGAAGCGGGCGCATTTCCCTCCGATCAATATGCGGTTGAAACACTTGTTAAACTAAACGGCTTTTCACCGGACGAAACCATTATTGAAATATCTCCACGTGAAGGAGAGAAGTTGATTCATGAAGAAGATATTTTGTCAGCGATAAAAAACAATGCGAATGAATTGGCAATGGTAATGTTTGGTGGCATGAACTATTACACCGGCCAGTTGTTCAACATGAAAAGCATTACTGAAGCTGCACATGCAGTTGGTGCCATTGCAGGCTTTGACCTTGCACACGTTGCAGGCAACGTTCCGCTGTCGTTGCATGACTGGGACGTAGATTTTGCGGCATGGTGCACATACAAATATTTGAATGCTGGCCCCGGAGCAACCGGAGGATTGTTTGTACATGAAAAACACGCAGGCAATATCGACACTCCACGCTTAGGCGGCTGGTGGGGCAACGACGAGAAGACGCGATTTAAAATGGAAAAAGGTTTTATTCCAAAACCAAAGGCATCCGGCTGGAACATAAGTACGTCACAGGTTTTCAACATGGTGTCGCTGAAGGCTTCGTTGGCTTTGTTTGATGACGCAGGCATTGACAACCTTCGCAAAAAAAGCGTTACACTTACCAACTACCTTGAATTCCTGCTGAAACAATTGTCGAACATTTCCTTTGAAATCATTACGCCTGAAAACAATGATGAACGCGGAGCACAACTTTCATTATTCTTTAAACAGGATGGCCGTCGCATACATGATGAAATGCACAACAACGGTGTTATTGTTGATTATCGCGAACCAGGGGTTATTCGTGTGGCACCTGCTCCGATGTATTGTTCGTTTGCAGACGTTTACAGATTTTATGAAATCCTGAAAAACTTTAAATAAAAAATGACACAACATCATTTCTCTTATCTTGCCCTTGGGGACTCATATACGATTGGCGAAGGCATTCCCATTTATGAAAGCTTTCCCTATCAACTTGTGCAGTTGCTTCGCAAAAAAGGAATCTCTGTTCATGCACCGGAGATCGTTGCGAAAACGGGCTGGACAACTTCCGAACTTGCTGAGCACATTTTGCACACAACATTCTCCGATAAGTATGATTTCGTCACGCTGCTGATCGGTGTAAATAATCAATACCGCAATTTGCCGCTGGCAGAATTCGAATCCGACTTTGAATTCCTCTTAAAAAAGGCAATTCATTTTGCTGCAAACAAAACAGAGAATGTAATCGTAGTATCCATTCCGGATTGGGGCGCAACGCCATATGCCGAGGGCCGCGATATGCTTGCTATCAAAAAAGAGATCGACAATTTTAATGCTGCAAAAAAAGCAATCGCGGCTAAATATAATATAACATTTATCGACATAACCGAAGGTACACGAAAAATGTGCGATGATCTTTCGCTGGTGGCGGCTGATGGTTTGCATCCTTCGGGAAAAGAGTATGCTCACTGGGCAGAGAAAATTGCTGAGACAATTAAGAGTTAGGAATAAACGTCGTGTGTTTAAGCTGCTTGAAAAATTGTAAGCATGTTGCTTGTCATCCCGACGAAGGAGGGATCTGGGTATTGCTTAGCCACTTTGCTAATGTGAAACTCGGATCCCTCCTTCGTCGGGATGACAAGCGGCCCCTGTATTTCGTGTGACGATCATGAAAAGCTCGAATAATTTGCAAACTCTCAATCACTCAAACAAATTCCTAATTCCTAATTTGTTGCATAAACATAGCTTCATACGCTACAAGCTGCAAACAGTATGCCTTTCACGATTCTTGAATCAATTTGATATATGTCAAAGTTTGGGGAAAATTTTTCGACGGAATGTTGCTGATGAAATTCCATTCTTTCCAATCGTGTTACACCAATTAATTCTCGATTATTAACTATTAATTGAACATCGCTAAGTAATAATACTTAGTCATCAACGTTATATTTATAATTTCATTCACACATCCTTCCGTATTTGTAATTCCTGTCTTTTATTTGCAAACATTAACGTTGAGTAATTATTAAGATAGATACAGTTTACACTAGCAAAATGCCCGCGACTGCGGGCATTTTTGTTTGGCGAAAAACAGAACGCAGATTTTCATGACTTAGCATGATTTTTAAATATTTGATTTGCCTGATTTAGTAGAAGACGCCGATCTAAAAAAGATCTTAATAAATCATCACAATCATGAAAATCTGCGTTCCTTCTTAGTACGTCGCCTTCTCCAAATTCCTTAGCGCATCTTTGGCTGCTACAAACCATTGCCTGCTATCTCTTTTTTCCCTTGAACTTAGATGGTCCGCTTCGCCTAACATTTCATTGAATATATTCTCTGCTTCACCCTCACGACCTTGTTTAATTAAAAACAACCCATAGTTATATCGTTGCTCAAAGCAGGAAAATCTGCTGCTCATGGTTTTAAATTCCTTCTCTGCAAGCTCCGGTTTTCCCGTGTTGCCAAGCGCAATTGCGTATAACATGTGAGCATATGATCTCGGGAATTGCGGTGATTTGTATAGTTTTTGCGCCAGCGGAATAATGTCTTCGTCACGATGTGCCTTGTAATACGCGACAATCATTTGCGAAAGCAAATATTCATTTTCTGTAAACACGCCTGTGTGGCTTTTTTCATACAGTTCAATTGCCTTTTCCGTTTGGCCGGTTGCCAAATACGCATCGCCGAGAGCCACTCTGTTTTCAAATGTATCCCTGAATTTCAACTGCTCCTGAAGCTTTCTGATGCTACCGGCTGGCTGTATTACAGCCCCCATGCCGCTTTGCACATTTCGTAATTGACCTTTTGTAAATATTTCGCTGAAGAAATAAATCAGGCTGCCGATGATCGGCAGGAAAATGATGATATAAAGCCACCTGTTCTGATTGCCCTTTCGAATGCAATGCAGTGCGCATATGGCTTGTAATCCTACGGTGACGTAGTAGATGTAATTAAGGTTAGGACCAAAGTTCATGTTGTTTGGGGTTAAGTTTTCTCAGGCACTAAAATAAAATCTTTATGAAACAGAGAAAATATTTTGTGGTATAATGTCTGTTAAGAAAATAATTTTTTAACAAACTACACAGCCACCTGCTCCTCTTCAAATTTCTCTTTCAGTTCCTTGATCGTCATATTGTACATAACGCTGCGTCCGTTTGGCTTGCGTTGCACCAGATGCACGTGCGCAATAAAGTCCTGTACGATTTGAATTTTATCGCTTGGCGTTACCACCAGTAATTGCAAATGCAATTGTTTGCAAAGCTCCATCAGGTAAGTTGCTTTTTCCTCGTCCTGGTTACTAAAGCTTTCGTCCACTGCAATGAAGCGAAGACTTTTGGTATTCTTTCCCTCACGTGTAATGCCAAACTGGTAAGCAATGGCGCTACATAAGATGGTGTAGGTAAGCTGCGCTTTTTCTCCTCCCGAAAGCTGGCCCATTTGCCTGTAGGTTTTCTTCAACTCGTTGGTATTGCGGAATTTTTCATCGGCCCAAAACTCAAACCAGTTGCGCACATCGAGTACACGGTTGCGATAAGTTTCACTTTCATCAAGGCTGCTGATGAGCGGCTGAATTTTCTCCCTGAAATGCGCCGCCTTATCTTCAAAGCTATTCTGCTGCCAGTTGGATGCTTGAGGCAACGCTTCCAGCAATTGATTGCGGAAGGCCTTTACCGTAGCATCGTTTATCGAACGGATGCCCAGTTGTATAAACGTATCTGGCAACCTGTTGAAGTTAATGCCGGCCAGCGATTGGTTAAGTCTTACAATGCTGTTCTTAATTTCTCTTTCCCATTTCTCCATTTCTTCGTTAAGACCGCCAATCTTATAGGTCATTGTAGTGGTAATGAAGTTTTCAAAATCCTTTTTGTATTTGGGCAAATTATCCTGCTCTAGTTTTTGGAGCCACTCCACATATTCCAGCGCATAAGCTGCATCGTCGGAAAGCTGCTGTACGTCTCCGTTCCAATCGGGGAAACGTTGCTGAATATCAACGGATGGATTTTTTATTCTATTAATGCTTTTGTTCAGCGCGGTTTCCTCTTTATGTAAAGTATTTTGCAAATCAGCAATGCGGTTGTTGATCCTTTCTTTAAGACCATTGTATTTCGCATCTATGTTTTGCAGGCTGATATTTGCCAGTGCATCGGCATGTTGTTGTTGAAACTGCAGTAAGTGATCTTTGTCCGCCTCTTCAATATTTTTAAGCAAATGCATTAGTTGTTGCTGCGCAAATTCCCTTTCCTGCATTTCCATTTCTTTGCGGGCAACCTCACGTTCTATTTGTGAACGTTCATCATCCTTAGCGGATAGTTGCGCAAGAATTTCTTCCAATTGTTTTGTCAGCGTTTTCAGCTGGTTGCTGCTTTCTTTCAGCGACGCCATTTGTTCTTCTACGGTGCGAATGTTGCGTTGAATGCCCTGCAAATTAATGCTGGTAAAACCGTCATGCGATTCAATTCGCATTACCGCAAAAGATTGCGCCTGCAGTCTTTCTGCTTTTCTTTTACAACGCTGCAATGTTTCCTCCGCGTCGTTTACTTGTTTTACTAAAACCTCTCTCCGTTTTATGTAGGCTTCTTTCTTCTTCTCGTTGTTCCAGCCCATTACGTAGCGGCTTGGATCATTGCGATCGGGGCGATCATCTTTCTCGTGCCTGTCGCGGTTTTTAACGAGGCCGTTTATTGTGATCGCTTTGTCGTATCTGTCGAGTGTTTTTTCATCCTGTAAACAAACGTAATCAAACTGACGAATGACTTGCTGCTCAATCCACGGCGTGAGCTTGTGTTCCGGATGAAAGTCGAGTTTGTGAAAAACCGTATTGTCGTCTGCATTCAATTCCAGCGCCGATTCGCCAACATGATAATATACCAGTCGAGAACGCAGGTTGGTATTGTTTACATACTTGTTTACTTTTTTGTAATGCTTTTCCGGCACCAGCAAGCGCAACGCAAAGCCTGACAATAATTTTTCCAAAGCAGGCTCCCAGCTATGTTCTTCATGTTTCACTTGCATTAACTCGCCGGCAAATGGAAGATCGTTGGTATCCATTTTTAAGTTGGCACAAATATCTTTTCGCAGTGCAATCAAATGTCCGGGAATGTTGTTTCTTGATTGCAGCAAAACATTTAGTTCCTGCTCAATATTGTCTTTTTCTGTTTTGGATTTGTTCAAAACATTTTTCGCATCAAAATCATCATCGTCGTTCAGGCGCTGCTCACGTTCGAGGCGAAGCCTGGCTCGTTTGCTTTCTGCAACAATGCGTTTGTAGCTTGCTTCGTCTGTTGCATCAGCCTCTTCAATGTGTAGTGTTGTTGCCCATTCTGTAAATAAAGTGTGATTTTTTTCGGCAAGGCGCAACTTATCGTTCAGGTCCTTCAGCTCAATTTCGAGATTGTGTAATCTTTGTCCCGCCTTGTTTTGTTCCAGTTCATTGCGGGTATTACGCTCTTTTTCTTTTAAGTCATCAATCGAGCGTTTGCAGCCTGTCAGTTGTTCCTGCAGATCTTTTAGTAGATCTTTGCTTTCGCTGATAGCTTGCGTGAGCAAATTATTTTTTGTGAAACTGTTCCATATGATTGCTGTTTCAGATTCCTGTCTGCTTGTTTGTAACTGCTCGCGACATTTGTCAAACTCATAATAATGTTGTGAAAGCGCCTTCAGCAAACCAATTTGCGTTTCCGCTTTTTCAATGTTGCGTTGTGCATCGAGCAAAGTGCCAAGGTGTTCTTTTAATTCTATAAAAACATCTTCCATGTTTCTCGGCTCCAGCATGTGCATGCGGATGAACTCATCAAGATTTCCCAGCACTTTTATACCAACGGTTTGGTTAAAAAGCGCCAAGGCCTGTATGCTCTGCATGCCCAAAACTTCCACAAGTCTTTGCGCATAACGGCTCGCAGCACTGAACCACTCTACCTGTTTGCGGCTGCCTTTGTTGTATTGTGTGTCTATTCTTTTTTTCCAATTGCCGCCAAGATCGAATGGTCTGAAATCATCTTCAATGTGCAGTGGCTTGTGTGCGACTGCAAACATCTTTTGCATTTCGCCACCGGAGAAATATCGCACCTGGAACAGCGTTACATATTGATCTGCTTCGTTGGCAAAATTGGCGAGCAGTATACTATAGGCTTCTTCTTTATTTTCCCGTAGATATAATGTTTTAGTAGTGTTCGTGCTTTCACTGTTGATGGTTCCGTAACCGCCCATTACATAGCTGTCTTCCGTACGGTCGCCTTTCTTTTCGCTACCGGATGACTGGTTGTAGAACCTGTATTTTTTTTCCGGTACAATCAACGTAAGCAACGCATCTACAAAGGTTGTTTTACCACTACCGTTCGCGCCGGTCAGCAAAGACGTTTCACCAACGGGGCGAATGGAATGAATCACTTCGTCAAACGTTCCCCAGTTGAAAACCTCCATGTATTGCAAGCGAAACCCCGACTTGTTACTATCCGTGTTGAATACGTTTAACTGCATGTTCTTCCAGTTGCTGTTTAAATTGATCTAATATCTCACCATCTACACGCGCCTTGATGATCTTTTTTATTCTGAATTTTTGTTCATCCAAAATGTCGTTGTTTTCCATTTTGTCAATGAATCCATTTTCTTCGGCACGATCAATCAGGCGATCCAGTTCACGAATGAATTTTACACGGCTGGCGTTTTCCTTAAAAAACAATTCGGCATATTCTTTTATTTCTCTTCTCTTTTTTATCAACTCGCGACTCGTTGCTTCACCCACTTCGAACTCTGCCATCATATCGCGCAGCAACACAAGCAGCACGCTTTCATCGTACGTGAAAGACCGGCGCTGCATCCAGCTCACGGCTGCATCATCATCTTCCTCGCTAATGGTGTGCTTTACATAAGCATAGCCATCTTCTTCATCCAGCACGAGCGTGAGCCCAAGCTGCTGCACAAAAACTGCGAGTTCAGATTTGTACTGCAACAGTTTTTCCCACGTGTTCTTCTCTATATATTCAACCGGCCCTTTCAGCAGCTTGATGAAAACCTGCGTGTAAGGGAGGATTTTGGTTTGTGTTTTTAATTCCATGAATGATAATGATTGAATAACTGATTAACTGAATAACTGAAGCTTATAGTGCATTTCACCGAGCAACTTCAGTTATTCACTTATTCGGTTATTGAGTTAATTTCCCTTTCTGCTAAACAACAAATACGGCACTTCGATAAATTTCGTCTGTGTTTCGTTTATGCTGATGTGTTCTGTCATGTTTTCCAAAATTTGCACACGGGAGCTTTTGTCTTTTACAAAACTGTAATAGGAAACAACTTCCGGAATGCCATTGTCGATGCCACTTATGTCCAATACTTCTTTTAAAGTAGCTGTTTGTTTTTGTTTCAAAACATCTTCCACTTTTTGCCAAAGGCGCTTCTTGTCGATAAAGCTTGTGTTGATCATTCGGCTAAAGCGCTCCATGTCTGCAATGTGTTCCTCGGCATTGTTTGGTTGTGTAATAACAACGGATTGGGCTTTCTGTTGCAGACTCAATTTGCGATCCATGATCAATTTAACCGTGCCCAGTTCGCTCACAGCGATGCCGCAAGAAATATCATCTTCCTGCTGATTCGCAAGCACCAACTCCTTGATGTTGCTAATTTGCGTACGCAATCTTTTATGTCGTGCTATTTCCTTCTCCGTAATAATGCGACTAAGCTTTTCCGCCATTTTATCATTGGCCTCATACACGCTTTTGCCTTGCTGCAAAAGAAGCGTTTTGATATTCTGTAAAAAATCGTTGTTTGCTTCGATGTTTCTGTCGTATAGCAGATCGAGCAACTGTTCCGTGAGCAAGCGCCATTCTTCCTGGCCGGCACGGGAAATAAGAAAGTCCCAGAATGCATAGAAACTTTTTCCCTGGTCGCTGTTGCGCAGCGCATCGTATGCTTCAAATGCGTAACCCACAATCGCGCCTTTGTTCAGTTCTGCTCTCGTGTGATGTTCTACGATAGATCGATGTATTTGCTTAAAATTATCTTCCACTTCACGGAAATCGCTCAGCAGTTCATAACACAATCTGGTAAAGAGTTCCAGCCTTTCCTGTACCTGCGCATTGTTGTACACTTCAACGGTGGCGCCATGTTCGAGCCGTTGAATTTCTTTATCAAGCGCAGCGCGTTTGTTTTTAAGATCTTCGAGGCGGGCGGTGCGGTCGTCTTCTGTTTTTTCAACAATGTCACGCAGAGAAGAGAACAACATTTTGAAACGGCTCTCGGTTCCTACAAAATCCCTGCGCCCTAAAGTTTGGAACCACTGAAAGATTTTTTCAGTGTGGGCGCTTAGCTGGTATTGTGTGTTGCCGCTACTATCGGGATAATCCTGCAGCACTCTTTTTTGCACCCAGTTCGCTAAATATTTGCGGGCACGGCTTTCTTCATCTTCACCAAATTCAATTTTTGCTTCCTCCAGATCTTCCGTTCCGTCCACATGCATGGCGAGTGTTTCGGCCAATTGAGCCGCCAGTTTCTGTTCTGAAATAAAGAACACATTGTTTTCTTTAAATACATCGTACAAAAACGGCAATACCCACGCGGCGTTGCGCATGCGAATGATCTGTATCGCAGAAGAGGAGTTAAATAATAATGAAATATCGATCCCGGCCATTGCGGCAAGATAGGGAAAAACAGGAACGCTGATTCTCATGATTTTCATGATTTTTACGATTTTTCGGGGTTTTCATCTTTGAGGTCCGAAAAGGCATTCTACTCAATCCAACACAGGTCGTCCAGCATGTGAAAATCAAAGCTTTACATCTAAAAACGAAAAAAATCCTGACCAATCGTGAAAATCTTGAAAATCTGCGTTCCTTCTCTCTTCCTTCTCTATCTTTGCACTCTTTCAAAAAAAGTCATTCACAATGAAATTTTACAATTGGGTCATTAAATACAGGCTTCCGCTGGGAATCGTGTTTCTTGTTTTAGCCATTGCATGTACGGTTGCCTTCGGTTTCTGGCCGTCTTTCGTTCTTTATCTAATAGCAGTTATCCTTATTTTCAGTCATTTCTTTTTCGGGCCACTTCGCCTTATCCAGGAGTTTATGGAAGCGGGTGACATGGAAGGCGCTGAAAGAGTGTTGAATACTATCAAATTTCCTAATCTTCTTTACAAACCCATCCGTTCTGTTTACTACACGCTGAAAGGTAACATCGCCATGATGAAGCAGGATTTTGCGGGTGCGGAAAAACATATGAAGAAAGGTTTGGATCTTGGTATGCCGATGAAAGAAGCTGAGGGCGCGAGCTTGCTGCAATTGGGTATGGTGGCGATGCAGAAAAATGATCTTAAACAAGCGGAAAACTATATCCGTTCTGCGATCCGCAAAGGTCTTCCTGATAAAGAAAATGAAGCAGCGGCTTATCTTCAGATGTGTAGCATCATGATGACAAAAAGAGAGTTCCGTGCAGCGAAAGATTTCTTTAGAAAGGCAAAAGCTCTAAAACCAACGACTCCTCAAATAGTAGATCAAATCAAACAGATCGAAAAATATATTACGAGAATGCCAGGATAGGTTCTTACAAGTCTTTGGTACAAGTTTCAGAAAGGTCTCCAATAAGGAGGCTTTTTTGTTTATGTTAAACGGCCTGTAGAAAAAC
>Ga0318567_10000456_pt1 | contig 17217 bp, 14 predicted proteins | sample GRESIP088b5f20_FD_203691 | JGI IMG/M metagenome (GOLD analysis project Ga0318567, IMG submission 203691) | Tropical soil microbial communities from Luquillo Experimental Forest, Puerto Rico - GRE.SIPMG.088b5f20 | ecosystem: Environmental > Terrestrial > Soil > Tropical forest > Bulk soil...
TTCGCCTAACGGCAAACCATATTCTTTCGCCGGCAGCCCTTGTTCGTACAGGCCATGACCAAGCTCATGAATACAACTCCATGTCATGTTGCTGATATCTTTTTCGTCAATGCGTGTTGTTAAACGCACGTCCTCGCTGCTGAAGTTTGTAGTAAACGGATGTTCTGAAATATCCTGGCGGCCCGCTTCAAAATCGAACTGCATTTCTTTCAGCAATTGCATGCTGAATTTCCACTGTTGGCTTTTATCAAAATGCTGTTGAAGAAAATGATCATCAACTTGCGGCTTGTTTGCCACTTTATCAATCAACTCTTTCAACGGTTGACGGATATTATTAAAAACGGGATCAACCATGCCAACCGTCGCTCCGCGTTCATATTGATTTAATAATGCATTATAAAGATGGCCCTCGTAACCAAGATAATTCGCTTCCTGTTTTTTTAATTCGACCAGTTTGGAAAGGCTCTCTTCGAATATGCTGAAGTTATTTTGTTTTCTTGCATCCAGCCAGAACTGGTAACTCTGTGAAATGGCTTCACTCATCTGCCTTACAAAACTTCCCGGCAGTTTCTTTTGCTGGTTGATATCGTAAAGGCTCAGCTCAATATTTTTTCTTTCATTTTCACTCAGATTTTTATCCTCCTGCAATTTTCCGAGCAAAGAATCCAGCGCAGAATCTGTTTGCATGTTGTGGGCAACTTCGCTCAGCGTAGCGATCTGGCGGGCACGTGTAGCCGCACTTTTGGCAGGCATGTATGTTTCCTGGTCCCACTGAAGCACAGCCAAAGAATACCGTACATCCGCTATTTGCTGCAATTTTTCGCGATAATCGTCATATAAATTGGACATAATTCAAGTTTTAATGGTAATAAAGCGAGCGGAAAAATAGCTATTGTTGAAATATCTTGTTAATGTAAATTGCGGTTCAACACAAAAATATATCTTCAACCCAAAGTTTGTTTACCAACTTGAAGCTGTTATGATTCAAAAACTTATAAAGACCCTGGCGATATTTTGCTTGCTGATAATTCCTGGTCGCATGTTTGCGCAGCGACTCGACTCTTTGATGGCAATGTACAGCGATCGGTATCCCGTTGAAAGAACATATGTTCACTTCGACAAAAACTATTACAATGCGGGCGAAACCATCTGGTTCAAAGCCTATTTGATGAGTGGCTTGTGGCCATCAACCATCAGCACCAATATGTACTTTGAACTGATTGATGACAATGGCAACGTGCTTAACTCAAAAGTGGCGCCCATCATAGAATCATCTGCCATGGGAAGTTTTGATATTGCTCCCACCTACACAAAACCGGTGCTGTATGTAAAAGCCTACACACGCTGGATGCTGAATTTTGATACCACGTTCTTGTTTACAAAAGCCATTAAGATCATTAATAAAAATACTTCCGGAAAACCTGAGAGAGCGACATCGGTATCGCTTCGCTTCTTCCCCGAAGGTGGTGACATGGTGAACGGCGTGGAGTCAGTAGTAGCATTCAAAGCAGTTGATAATAATGGATACCCGGCAAACATAAACGGTAACATCATAAGTTCTGCCGGACAAAAAGTGACTACGTTCAAATCAATCCATGATGGAATGGGAAGTGTAACATTTACTCCCCAGGCCAATACAACCTACAAAGCCGTTTGGAAGGATGTTTTTGGTAAAGATCAATCTGTTGATTTGCCGGTAGCAAAAAGCAACGGCGCGGTGATCAGAGTGTCCGATGGATTGGATACAAAAAACTTCAACATCAAAAGATCTTCCGGTGGAAGTGATGCGCTAAACACAATGCACATCGTTGCCATGATGAATCAGCAAGTGGTGTACATGGCAAATCTTCATGTGAAAGAAAGCGGAGAGATGACCGGTGAAATTCCATCTTCACAATTACCAAGTTGCATTATGCAGCTTACATTGTTTGATGCAGACTGGAAGCCCGTTGCAGAAAGAATAACATTTGTAGACAACAACGATTACCAGTTTGACGCAAATATTCACAAGAAATCCATACAACTTACCAAACGCGGCAAAAATGAAATTGATATAGAGGTAGATGATACAGTGAAAAGCAATCTGTCAGTTTCTATTACTGATGCAGATGTTTATCAACCCAAAACGGAAGATGAAAACATCGTTTCGCGCTTTTTGCTGACAAGCGAATTAAGAGGAACCATTTATCGTCCGTATTATTATTTTTCCAACCCAAGCGACAGTGTAAAAAATCATCGCGATCTTGTAATGCTGACCAATGGCTGGCGCCGATACAATTGGGATAAAATAATAGCGAAAAATTTCCCTTCATTAAAATACGGGCCAGATAAATTTCTTTCCCTTAACGGTCAGGCATATGGCGTTTCTCAAAGTAGGTTTAAACACGGTGAAATGATGAACGCAATTTTGCAAATGCCGGATTCATCCAAACAAATGTATTTCCTGGAACTTGATACCGCCGGAAGATTCAATACACAGGGTTTGGTGTTTTTCGGGAAAGCAAATCTTTATTACACGTTCAATAAAAACAGCGCATTGGCTGATAGGGCTTCGCTCCGTTTGGATAATGGATTGGTAAAAGGAAATACAACTGAGGTGATTGATAAAACTCTTTTGTCTGGCGTGAGCTTGCCTGATAGCATGGCTTTGCGTCAAAGCTATCTCGTTGGTCAGGGTTATATTAATGCAGGAAAGGATAAAGACAGGAAAACACAGACGCTGCAGGAAGTTGTTGTAAAAGGAAAGGTGCGTTCTGAAAAAGAGAAGCTTGATGATAAGTACGCAAACGGCTTGTTTAAGGGCGGAGATGGTTATAGCTTCGATCCTGCGAACGATCCTTTTGCGAGCAGCGCTTATAACATCTTCACCTATTTGCAGGGCAAAGTTCCTGGTTTGATGATCAACACGAGTGGTGGAACAACCTCGCTTACGTGGCGCGGAGGCGCACCGGGCCTGTATTTGGATGAGATGTCAACGGACGCTGAGCAAATACAAAACATTCCAATGACCGATGTAGCATACATCAAAGTTTTCCGTCCGCCGTTTATGGGCACGGGTGGAGGAAATGGTGGCATCGCTATCTATACCAAAAGAGGCGGTGGCGTAAGTTCAGCAAACATTAAAGGATTGGAGTCTTCTGCAATTCTTGGTTATTCTGAGTTCAAAGAATTCTCTTCTCCAAACTATGCAGTGGAATCGCCTTTGGATGCAATTGATGATCTGCGTACAACCCTTTACTGGAAACCATACATCTTGCTGGATAAGGTTACAAAAAGAGCAACGATCCAATTTTACAACAACGATATTTCAAAAAGATTGCGCATCACGATTGAAGGCGTTTCTGAAACGGGCAAGTTGATGCACACAGAAGAAATAATACAGTAATTAGGAATTAGGATTTAGAAATTAGAAGAGTTGTTAGTTTGTAGTTATTAGTTGTTAGCCTTTATTTCCGAATAGTCGTCATTGAAGCCTGACATCCAACAACTATCAACTAACAACTTTGTTATTTTAGCTACAAGCATTTCATTTTGAATGCCGGTCATTAAAGCCTATCAACAATCAACTAACAATAAACAATTAAAATGAAAATCGCCGACATCATTTCCGTCCTTGAGCAAAAAGCCGATCCTTTTTACCAGGAGTCGTATGATAATGCTGGCCTGATCACTGGTTCTGCAGGTTGGGATTGCACGGGCGTTTTGGTTACGCTCGACGCAACAGAGGCGATCGTAAATGAAGCCATCGAAAGGAAGGTGAATCTCATTGTGGCTCACCACCCGATTGTGTTTGGTGGACTTAAAAAATTAAACGGCAAAAATTACGTTGAGAAAACGGTGATTGCTGCCATCAAAAATGATATTGCTATTTATGCCATTCATACCAACCTCGACAATGTGGTTGATGGCGTAAACGGAAAAATTGCGGAGATGCTTGGCCTCACCAATATTTCCATTTTGCTGCCCAAACAAAATACGCTTAAGAAGTTGTACACGTTTGTGCCAACTGTACAGGCAGAAGATGTTCGCAATGCGATCTTCAAGGCCGGCGGCGGGCATATCGGCAATTACAGCGAGTGTAGCTATTCTGTTGAAGGAAACGGGACATTCAAGGCGCAGGAAGGAACCGACCCGTTTGTTGGCAAAGTAGGAGAGCGCCACATCGAGCCCGAGCTTAAGCTGGAAGTTATTTTTCCGGCATATCTCGAAAGCGCTATTGTAAAAGCCCTGAAAAAGGTGCATCCTTATGAGGAAGTGGCCTACGATGTCGTTTCGCTGGCCAACCCAAATATGCAGATCGGATCGGGAATTATTGGAGAATTGCCCGAATCCGTCGAGGAAACGGCCTTTCTTGGTCACATAAAGGCCGTTTTCCAGGTCCCAGTTGTAAAACATACTCGACTGACGGGCCGGAAAGTGAAGAAAGTGGCAGTCTGCGGCGGAGCGGGTAGTTTCCTGATTAACAAGGCTTTAGCTTCTGGAGCAGACTTTTATATAACCGCCGATGTGAAATATCATGAGTTTTTTGATGCAAACGACCGGATGGTTTTAGCAGATGTTGGTCATTTTGAGAGCGAACAGTACACGATTGACCTATTATATATTATATTACAGCAAAATTTTCCTAACTTTGCCGTCCTTAAAACGAATTTATCCACCAATCCGGTGCATTATTTCTTTTAAGACTACAAACTTCAAACTTCAAAAAACAATATGGCAACTGTAAAAGATTTCTCAGTTGAAGAAAAATTAACCGCAATGGTTACGCTTCAGAAAATTGATTCCAAACTGGATGAACTCCAGGTGTTGAAAGGGGAATTGCCAATGGAAGTAAGTGACCTGGAAGATGAAATAACAGGCTTGAATGCCCGCCACACAAGAGTAGAAGAAGAGATTAACGGGATAAACGAATTTATCAGCGGAAAGAAAAATGCGATAAAAGAATCTGAAGAGCTGATCAAAAAATACGAAAAGCAAAGCACTAACGTAAAGAACAGCCGCGAATTTGAGGCGATCAATAAAGAAATTGAAATGCAGCAGCTTGAAGTTAAGCTTGCTGAAAAGCACATCAAAGACGCTCAGGAAGAAACAACCGACAAGGTGATTGCTCTTGATAAAGCAAAAAAAGCATTGGGCATTAAAGAAAATGTTCTTAAGCACAAAAAAGATGAGCTTGAGAAAATTATCGCTACAACTGAAAAAGAAGAAAAACACTACAACAAATTATCTGCTGAAGCACGCGAAAAAGTAGATGAGCGTTTGTTGAACTCTTACGATCGCATCCGCAAAAACTACCGCAACGGTTTGGCAGTAGTTCCGGTTGAAAGAGATGCTTGTGGTGGTTGCTTCAACGCAATTCCTCCTCAACGTCAGAGTGAAATCAAACAACGTAAAAAAATCATCGTTTGCGAAAACTGTGGCCGCGTATTGGTTGACAGAGATCTGAGCGACAGCGTAGACGTGAAATAAAAGAACTTCATATAAAAGCAAAGCCCGATAGTGATATCGGGCTTTCTTGTTTGCTGAGCTTAACGCCGAACGCCCAATGCAGCACTTTGCGTTAGGCGTTAGGCATTGAGCATTTAGCTATTTGACCACTGGCAAAATCACGCCCGAAGCATTCCCTGCATCATGAAACACTCTGATCGTCGCCTTCTTAAAATCGCTGTCTTTTGCTTCGTAGATATCCATGAATTGTTGCGGGTTGCGATCGAAGATGGGGAACCATGAGCTTTGAATTTGGATCATCAGGCGATGGCCTTTCTCAAAAGTATGCGCAACATCAGGCAAAGTAAATTTTACTTTCTCCACTTTGTTTGGCTTGAAAGGCACAGGCGTTTCAAAGCTATTGCGGAATTTTCCACGCATGATCTCGCCGCGCACCAGCATTTGATAGCCTCCCATTGGATAAGAACCACCAACACCTCTCATCGGTTGTGGCGCGTAATCAGGATATTTGAAATCATCTGGAAATACATCAATGATCTTCACAACAAAATCTGCATCCGTTGAGCTAAGGCTCACCATCAGGTCTGCGATAACTGGTCCGGCCAGAGTAAGATTTTCAGTAAGCGGCGCCGTTTCAAAAGTTACCACATCCGGCCTGCGCGAAGCAAAGCGCTGATCATCCGTCATGTATTCTCTTGTTCTTGAGTAATGAACATCTTCCGTATAAGGAACAGGATGCGCAGGATCGCTTACGTATTCGCTGAAACTTTTGGTGGTAGCAGGTTTGCTCCAAGCCAAAGAACCATCTGGTTGTAGATAAATTTCCTGGTTTTGCGAAGCGGCAGGCGGCCATTTATCAAATGTTTTCCATTTGTTTTCACCACTAAAGAAAACGGTGGCTTCTGCTAAGCGCGGATCATTTCCCTTACCTTTCAGATAGTAATTGAAGAAAGGAATTTCTATATTGTTTTGGTAATACTCACTCGTTCTGCTGCCGAATCTTACATTGCCTAAATTAGAGCCATCACCTCTTGCCCATTGACCGTGGTACCACGGCCCGATCACCAGTTTGTTGTTGCTATTTGGACTTTGTTTTTCAATTGCCTTATACAGGTTCCACGCGCCAAAGCAATCTTCTGCATCAAACAAACCGCCCACAGTCAGCATCGCAGGTTTTACATCGTACATGCTCACCCGTGCATTGCGTGCCTGCCACCATGCATCGTAGTTGGGATGCGCAAACATGTCCTTGAAAAATTTGATGCTGTCGCCCGCCAGCTTTGTTACATTGGAAAGACTGCCGATTTGCAGATATCTTTCATAGTTATCGGGAGAATTTGCAAACGTAGAAACGGGGCCTTTAGATGTAGGCGTAGGTCTCGGATATCCAAAACCTCCGAGATAAAATGCCACGCCATCCATCAATGCGAATGCGCCGTTGTGGTGGAAGTCATCTCCCATGAACCAATCTGTAACAGGCGCCTGCGGACTCACGGCTTTCAATGCAGGATGCCCGGAAGCCGCAGCCATTGTGGAATAGAAGCCCGGATAGGAAATTCCCATCACGCCAACATTCCCATTGTTGCCATAAATATTTTTTACCATCCAGTCGATCGCATCATACGTATCGCTGGCTTCATCAATATCCTTGCTTGTTTTTTTGTCTTTAATGAACGGACGAACATCCACAAATTCTCCTTCACTCATCCAGCGGCCGCGTACATCCTGTATCACGACGATGTAATTTTCACGCATATAATATTTCCAATGCGTTTCCCAGAATGGGCGGAACTTTTCGCCGTAGGGTGCACAGGAATAAGGCGTTCGGCCAAATAAGATCGGATGCTTTTCCGATGAGTCTTTAGGAATGTAAATAGAAGTGAAAAGTTTCACACCATCGCGCATTGGAATTAATTTTTCCACTTTGGTGTAGTTCTGCGTGATCCATGCAGAGTCTTGCTGATTGGTCGTTTGCGCCGTTGCACAAAGAGCCGTCATCAGCATCATAAATGTTGCAGTGAGAATTCTCATGTTGGTAAATGTTTACAGTAAGAGGCAAATTAATAATTAATAATTAAGAATTAATATGTGTTGCATGTGAAGTATTGTTTAGACAATGCTTTAGGTCGTTGCTTTGAGAGTCGCACTTCATGTCTGTTGGCTAAGGCCAAACCGAATGAAGTGGGTGAAACTTCCTGACATAACTATTAACAAGCCTATAAAGCGAGATATGATCTTTCGAACGCATAAATAAAAATAAATACTGTAAAACATAATTCATTGCCGTTTGGCTTCAGCCAACGGAAAAACAAAGATCAAACGCAACAAGTCAGGTAACGACATTAATTATTAATTATTAATTCCTGTTTGACATCCGTAAATTGCGCCAAAACTGTAAACCCTTTATCATGGAAAACGTGGAAAACTCTTTACTTGATGTGAACCTGATAATCGATACACAAAGTGATCGATACTTGCGCGAAACGGCTAAATGGAACAAGTTTTTGGCAATCCTTGGTTTTATTTTTGGTGGCTTTTTAATACTTGCCGGCGTGTTTGCCAGCGTTGGGAGCAGCTTTTCAACTGGTTCAGAAACGATCCTGGCATTTGGCACAGGCGTTTTTGCCTTTGTATTCTTTTTTATTTTAGGAGTGTTGGCTATCCTTCCCAATATATTCCGCTATAGATTTGCCTCGCAGGTAATACAGGCGCTGGATGCAAACGACCAGGTATCGCTTACGTCATCGCTTAACAACTTAAAGATATTTTACAGGTTTTATGGTATTCTGACCATCGCGATGATTGCCTTTTATTCGCTCGCATTCATTGTTGCTTTCTTAAATAAATCACGCGGGTACTAGATCTTTATCTTATCATTTTCTACTGGAAAAATTATGCACAATTAGTGCAGAACGAATAAAGTAAAAAATAAAACCATGCAGCTTACTTTGTACATTGCATGGCTTTTGAAAAAGTGAATTCATGCTGTCAAGACTTTACATACAGAATTACGCGATCATCGATGAAATAGATATTCATTTCTCAGATAAGTTGAATATTATAACGGGTGAAACCGGTGCCGGTAAATCCATTGTAATGGGCGCATTGTCGCTCATTCTTGGCGAACGCGCAGATAGCAATGTGCTGCTGCAAAAAGATAAGAAATGCTATGTGGAAGGTTATTTTAAGGCCCATACAAAAAGCATTGCAAGATTTTTCAAAGAGAATGATCTCGATGAAGAAGAGCAGATCATTATTCGAAGAGAAATTGCCGTAAACGGAAAATCACGGGCGTTCATAAACGATACACCCGTTACTGTGAGCCAACTGCAGCAATTGAGCAGTATGCTGGTGGACCTGCACCAGCAGTTTGATACATTGGCATTGGGTGAATCTGATTTTCAGAGAGAGGCAATTGATGCGCTTGCAGGAACAGAAGATCTGCTGAAAAAATACTCCGGCGTTTACACACAACTAAGACAAGTCGGCAAAAAACTCGCTGATTTAAAATCGCAAAAAGATTCATTTAATAAAGAAGTAGACTATCATCGCTTCTTATACAACGAACTCGAAGAAGCAAACCTTGCTGAAAACGAATTGGAAGAAGCCGATGCAGAACTAAAACTGCTCAGCAATTCTGAGAATATTAAAGCGGCACTCACAAAAGTTTTTTACGAACTAAGCGATGGCGAGCAACCGCTTGTGCAGCATTTGAAGCAAATTGCAAATAGCCTGCAATCATACACAGACTATCATCCCTCACTTCCGGGTATTGTGCAACGCTTGCTGGCAGCGCAAATTGAACTCTCTGATATTGCAGACGAAACCGAAAGCATTAACGATAAAGTGAATCACGATCCGCAGCGAATGGAGCTTTTGAATGAAAGATTGACTCTGGGTTACAAGTTGCTTAAGAAGCACAGCCTGCATACAACTGCAGAATTGCTGGCTTTAAAGGATGACCTTGAAAAGAAATTACAAGCTGCACTAAATGTAGATGAAGAAATCGCAGCAATAGAAGCAGAGGTGCATCAGCTTACGGCGAAAGCGGTAGAATTGGCTGAAAAAATATCTGCAAAACGCAACGCCCAGGCGAAACCTTTTGAAGACAAAGTAAACAGCTTGCTCACACAGGTTGGTATGCCTAATGCCCGTTTGAAAGCGGACATAACCGGCAATAAGGAGGAGGCGCTTCACGAATATGGGTTTGACAACATAGAATTTCTGTTTGATGCCAATAAAAGCAATCGTTTTGCGCCGGTTCGCAAAGTGGCCAGCGGCGGGGAGCTTAGCAGGTTGATGCTTTGCATTAAGTCACTGGTGGCGGCGTCTATGGACCTGCCAACAATGATCTTTGACGAGATCGATACCGGTATTTCCGGCGAAGCAGCAAAACAGGTGGGTGTGATCATGAAGGAACTAGCAACGTCACGACAAGTGATTTCCATTACGCACCAGCCGCAAATTGCCGGAAAAGCAGACGCTCATTTCTTTGTTTATAAACAAATGGCTGGCGAACGTGTTAAAACAAACATCAGGCAGCTGTCCAAAGATGAACGTGTAACGGCCATCGCCAAAATGCTTGGCGGTGAGCAACCGAGTGCCGCGGCGCTGGAAAATGCCCGTGAAATGGTAGGCGTTTAGAAGTCAGAGGTTAAAAGTAAAAAGTCAAAAAGTGGAGCAGTATTGAGTGGCGGCGGGTCGCATTTTTTTAATTTTTAATTTTTACTTTTCACTTTACCTTATCTTAGCCGCCCAAAAGAACCAATTAGTTTAATAATTCAATATGGCTTACAATTTATTAAAAGGGAAAAAAGGAATCATATTTGGAGCGTTGGATGAGAAATCCATCGCGTGGAGAACCGCATTGCGTTGCCATGAAGAAGGCGCGCAACTTGTATTGACCAATGCCCCTGTTGCCCTGCGTATGGGAGAGATCAACAAACTTGCTGAAGCGGTAAATGCACCTGTAATTGGCGCAGATGTTACCAGTTCAGAAGATCTTACAAAGTTGATCCAGGGTGCCATGGAGCACTTCGGTGGTAAAATTGATTTCATCCTGCATTCTGTAGGTATGAGCCTGAACGTACGTAAAGGCAAATCTTACACAGATCTTGACTACGGATTTACTCAAAAAACTTTAGATATATCTTCTCTTAGTTTGCATCGCGTTCTACGCACTGCGTGGGAACTGGACGCCATCAACGATTGGGGAAGTGTTGTTGCGCTGAGTTATATTGCTGCACAACGCGTGTTCCCTGACTACAGCGAAATGGCGGATGCAAAAGCATTGCTGGAAAGCGTTGCAAGAAGCTTTGGCTATCACTACGGTGTTAAAAACAAAGTGCGTGTTAACACAATTTCACAATCACCTACCAAGACTACTGCAGGTAGCGGCGTCAAAGGTTTTGATGGCTTTATTGATTATGCAGAAAAAATGAGCCCTCTTGGTAATGCGTCTGCTGATCAATGCGCGGACTACATCGTTACTTTGTTCAGTGATCTTACCAAAATGGTAACCATGCAGAATCTTTTCCATGATGGCGGTTTCTCTTTCACAGGTGTGACTGCTGCTATAATTGAGCAAATGGAAAAATAGTTCAATTAAGAATTAGGAATTAAGAATTAAGAATTCTTGCGAAAGCGAGATTCCTCATAAGATGCAAAAGCCCTGACAGATTGAGTTTGTCAGGGCTTTGCGTTTATATTTTAGTGCCTTTGATTTATTTCTTTTTCGCAACTACAACCAATTCTACGTTTACTTTGTCCGACATGGTAATGCTGCTGCCCCCTACGCCAAAGTCGCGGCGATTGAGTTCGAAACTGCCTTTAAATGTATAAGCATCTCCTTCCGGAGTAGCAGTGAATTTGAAACTTACTTCTTTTGTAACGCCTTTTATGGTGAGTTTTCCTTTTACATTAAAACTTTTGCCTGAGCCCGTAATGCTTTCGCTTACAAATGTTAAATGCGGATATTTTTCTACGTCAAAAAATTCTTCCTTGCGTAGATGGTTGTCGCGCATATCGTTATCCGTATTAATTGATTTGGAATCCACATGCACGTTAAACGAAGATTTTGAAGGATCCTTGGGATCGAAAGTTATTTCCCCTGCAAGCCCGCTGAAAGCGCCGTGAACCGTCACTCCGAGATTTTTTATGCCAAACCCGATCTTAGAGCCGGAAGCTTCGGGTGTATATTGCTGGGCGTATGAAAAGCTGCAAATGGAAATTGCGATCAATAACGTGGCGAGAAATTTATATCCTTTCATGAGTTTTACTTTTACCTTTTTTTTGAATCAATATTGTTTAAATGGTTTAATCTTAGCCCGCAATACGAGTTTTGAAATTAATGAAATAATCATTCCGTTATGGAAAGAGTTGATAGTTGGTAGTTGTTTGCTGTCAGACTTTAATGACAACTAATCAAAACTAATGCCTAACAACTTACAACGAACAACTAACAACTCCTCATAGGCAAACGTAATTTCCCTTCCAGCGGTTGTTTTCCCTTCTTGTGATATTTTGTTCTACATTAGAATAAGCAAACCCCGAATATGTTAAAAGACGTTTTCTTCGATCTGCTTGCTAACTATACGACTGACGAGAATGTGATTACGAACCATTGGGAGGAAATAGAGAAATGTTATGGCAACAAGAAAAGATACTATCACAACCTCTCGCACCTTGAAAATTTATATGCTGAGCTCGCTGCCTGTAAAGATCAAATAGGGCAGCGGAATGTAATGATGCTTGTGGTTTTTTATCACGACATTGTTTACAATACACTCAGGCAGGATAATGAGGAAAAGAGCGCCGAACTGGCTGGCAAAAGGCTTTCAGCAATAAACGTTCCACCAAAAGACATTGATGTTTGTGTAGAAATGATCAACGCAACAAAGGGACATTATTTTTCAGCAAATGCAGATATCAATCTTTTTACAGACGCCGATCTTTCCATTCTTGGTAAAAATTGGGAGACCTATAAAAACTATTTTGAAAACATCAGGAAAGAGTATGCGATTTACCCTGATCTTATCTACAAGCCGGGTCGTAAGAAGGTGTTACAGCATTGTCTCGGAATGAAAAGAATATTTAAAACAGAAGAGTTTTACAGGAAGTATGAACTTGCCGCGAGAGTGAACCTGGAGAAGGAGTTGTTAGTAGTTGGTTAATAGTTGTTGGCCTTTAATGTTGAATCGTCGCCATTGATGCCCAACAACCAACAACTAACAACTTCTCGATTGTTATAAAAACAAAAACCGCTCACCAATCAGTGAGCGGCAGAATATATTTCGAAGGTTATTTTGTCCTCGTTGATTAATATTCGTCCTCATTAAAGAAAAAGTCTTCCTGCGAAGGATAGTCGGGCCAAATGTCATCAATGCCCTCATAAATTTCGCCTTCATCTTCCAGCTCCTGCAAGTTTTCAACAACCTCAATTGGTGCGCCGCTACGGATGGCATAATCAATCAATTCATCTTTGGTAGCTGGCCAGGGTGCGTCTTCAAGATAGGATGCTAATTCGAGTGTCCAGAACATCTTTCTACTTTTTTTATTAGTAAACGTAAAGGCAAACGAAATATTTGCATTTACCTAATTTTTTCGCAAAAGTAGTGGTTAAAATGGTATTTCCAAATCTGATATTATGGGTGGTCATAAAGTTTTTATTAATATTGCTTTATGTGTCCTAAAATGCAGCATCCGCGGCTTTTTTTGATGCATTCCTTATTAAAACCGAAATATAAAAAGCATGCTCAAAGCCAGGGATATCCACAAAAAATATGGCAGTCTGGAAGTATTGAAAGGAGTGGACATAGATATCAACAAAGGTGAAATTGTAAGTATAGTGGGCTCCTCAGGCGCCGGCAAAAGCACACTACTTCATATTTTGGGCACTCTTGATAAGCCCGACAATGGTAGCGTAGCGCTCGAAAACGTGGATTATTACCAGCTTTCAGGCAAAAAGCTCGCCGCATTCCGCAATACACACATAGGCTTTGTATTTCAGTTCCACCACTTATTACCTGAGTTTACTGCGCTGGAGAATGTTTGCATTCCGGGTTGGATCGCAGGAAAAAGGAAGAAAGATATTACTGACAGGGCAGCTCATTTACTGGATATTTTAGGCATTGGAGGCAGAAAAGACAATAAGCCCCAGGCGCTTTCCGGTGGCGAACAGCAAAGGGTTGCTGTGGCAAGAGCGTTGATCAACAATCCTAAAATTGTTTTCGCCGATGAGCCTACAGGAAACCTAGACTCCGTAAATGCCAGGGAACTCCACCAGCTTTTCTTTGATCTGCGCAAACAATTCGATCAAACCTTCCTCATTGTAACCCACAACGAAGAACTGGCGCAAATGAGCGACAGAACGCTGCACATGAAAGACGGCAAAATGGTATCGTAGGGGCGAGTTGCATTCGCCACTTGCACCGCGTGAAAAAAATGTTTTGTGAAACAAAATTTCTTTATACCTTTACTGTAATAAATAATATTACAGTTGAGTAACAGCCGCTTTGCAATATCGCTTCACATTCTCACATTGCTGGATCTGATGGGAGATGAACTTCACTCTTCCGAGTGGATTGCAGGCAGCATCAATATTAATCCTGTGCTGGTGAGAAAAGAACTGAGTAATCTGCGTCAGCATGGTTTGGTGGAAAGCAAAGAAGGAAAAAACGGTGGTGTATATCTTGCGAAGCCTGCGAACAAAATTCTGTTGTCAGAAATCTACGAAGCGGTAAGACAGGAGTCTGCATTAGGAACAAAACGCTCCGACCCAAACCCAAAATGTAAAGTGGGCAAGCAAATAAACAAACATCTCGACAATCTATTCAATGACGTGGAGGACACCTTAACCCAAAAGCTCAGTAAGAAAACACTTGCCGAATTTGCAGGCAAATTCAAGTAAAGATTTTTTTTGATCTAAACTGTAACAAAAAATATTACAATATAAATTTTAAAAACAAAAATTATGAAACTAGCAGTAATTGGCGCCTCAGGATTTGTGGGATCACATATTGTGACAGAAGCTTTGAGTCGCGGCCACAACGTGACAGCGATTGTTCGTCATCCTGAAAATGTAAAAGTGAAAGATTCAAAGTTAACCGTGGTTAAAGCAGATGCGTTTAATGTAGATGAGCTTGCAGCTACTTTAAAAGGAAACGATGCCATCATAAGCGCTTACAATTCCGGCTGGACAAACCCAAACATTTACAATGATTTTCTGAAAGGCGCTCAGGCAATTCAGCAAGCCGTGAAGAAAGCAGGTGTGAAAAGAATACTGGTGATTGGCGGTGCAGGCAGCCTGGAAATTGCGCCCGGCGTGCAATTGGTTGACACACCACAATTCCCTGCAGAGTACAAAGCAGGCGCTCAAGCTGCAAGAGATTATCTGAATATTATTAGAAAAGAAAGCGAATTGGACTGGACATTTTTAAGTCCGGCGATCCTGATGCATCCGGGAATTGACACGGGCCGCACTGGAAAATATCGCGCAGGAAATGACCAGCCGGTATTTGATGCGAATCACGAAAGTAAAATTTCAGTGGAAGATCTATCCGTCGCTAGTCTTGATGAAATTGAAAATGGGAAATTCATTCGTCAACGCTTCACAGTAGCTTACTAAACTTATTAAGAGCGATGGGCAATAGTAGTCATCGCTCTTTTACAACACTCTTTTCTACTTGCAATAAAACCTTGCTTATGCTGATCAAGATAACATTAGGCTGTATGCGCTGAGGCAGGCATATCTGTGGGCAAGTCAACCACCTGTACTAACTACCTGTGTTAAAAATGATGCTTTGTTTGAATTCGCGGGCACAATTCCTTACAAAAAAGATCTGCTAAATGCCGGGTTTCATTTTTTTAAAGCAAGGAATTTCCCGTTGGAAGAATTTCTCCTGGAAATTCGAAATTGATCATATCTTTTCTCCAAAAAAACGGATATATTTAAATTGCGCAAAAATCCCCGAAAAATATAAATAATTGGTAATCAAAATCTAATGCTTTTTAGCTTGTTGACATAGGAAATGTCTACTTGTGACCTAAATAACAATCCATTAACACTGATAGTTAAAGATATATAAGTATAAAAAAATACTAATGTAAAAACTTGCGCTGAAATTTGTTAATAATTGGAAAAAAAATGTCTTTTGTTACGGTTTATTACTTTAATATTACGGTAAATTGTGTAGAATCTTTAACCTGAGAAATGAGTAGCAAAGATATTTCTTTTGTACTTCCGTTGTACAAACCCAACCCTAACTGGCACCATCGTTTTTTACAAAATGTTGTTAAAACAAGGGATATTTTCCCTTTGTCGGTTAACATAGAATTTGTTGTAGTGAACGATGGGTTTGAGACGCCAGAATTACTAAATCTCTTTGAGGTGATCTCTGAGGCGGATCCCTCCATCTCCTTTATTTCTTACCCGGAAAATATGGGCAAGGGCCACGCGTTGCGAACAGGCGTTGAAAATGCCTCGGCATCCTATGTGGTTCTTACGGATTTTGATTTTCCCTATAAGCATGAGGATCTTTTGAAAATGTATTATGACCTTCAAAAGGGTTATGAGGTGGTTAGTGGAAGACGTAATCAAACTTATTACAAGAAGTTGCCGGTTAAAAGATGGCTCATTTCCAAAGGATGCTCCTGGCTCAATAGAAATTTCCTTTCATTATACATTAACGATACCCAGTCGGGCATCAAAGCGTTTAACGAGACCGGTAAAAAGGCCTTTCTCGCGACGACCATCAACAGATTCCTTATCGACACGGAGTTTTTGCAAATCGTTACACAAAGAAACCTTCGTTTTAAGGTAAATGAGGTGTCTTTGAGAGATGACGTGGTGTTTTCCAACATGGGTTATTCAGTACTAAAAACAGAGATGAAGAATTTTGTGCAGCTCGTAAAGCAACGCAGAAGATTTGACCGAGAGAAAAATATAGAGACTCTTGTGCAAACTGAGCAATTGTCTGATATTATTGCATAAATATTTTACGCAAAGTGTCGACAAACAAACCGGCTTATATATTACTCAGTTTTGATGTAGAAGAATTTGACCTGCCGCTGGAATATGGACAAATCATTTCCGCAGGAGAGCAAATGGAAACAGGGTTTCGCGGGCTACAAAGTATGCAGGATGTTTTGGCTGCAACAGATGTAAAAACCACCTTATTTACAACAGCCAATTTCGCACAGCAATATCCTGCGGAAATGTTGGCGCTCGCTGCTAAACACGAGATCGCGTCTCACACGTTTTATCATTCATCGTATGAAACTTCGCATTTGTTGCAAAGCCGCCAGGTGTTGAGTGAAATATGCAAAACAGAAGTTACAGGTTTGCGTATGCCGCGCCTGAGAAAAGTTGACATGAGCGATGTATTTGCCGCAGGCTACACTTACGATTCTTCCATTAATCCCACTTATTTACCAGGCAGATATAATAACCTCAAAATTTCGCGAACAGTATACAAAGAGGACAATATCATACGCATTCCTTCATCAGTATCGCCACACTTGCGCATTCCGCTTTTTTGGCTCGCATTTAAGAATTTGCCTTATGTGGTGTATAAAAATTTGGCGATTCAAACATTAAAACATGATAGTTATTTGTGCCTGTATTTTCATCCATGGGAATTGACAGACATTAGCCAATACAAAGTGCCGGGCTACACAAAGCGCCACAGTGCAGATAATGTTTTGAAAGAAAGAATGGTTAGGTTAATAAAGGATTTGTCTCACCATGGAGAATTTATAACTACACAGGAA
>Ga0318567_10000457_pt1 | contig 17199 bp, 13 predicted proteins | sample GRESIP088b5f20_FD_203691 | JGI IMG/M metagenome (GOLD analysis project Ga0318567, IMG submission 203691) | Tropical soil microbial communities from Luquillo Experimental Forest, Puerto Rico - GRE.SIPMG.088b5f20 | ecosystem: Environmental > Terrestrial > Soil > Tropical forest > Bulk soil...
AAATACAAACGCTTCTGTGTTGCAGCAAAGTGCAAAATTACAGGCAGACAAAGAGCGTACAACCTTCTCTAAATTACTCACCCTGTCAAAGGAAAGAAACTGGCCCATGCTCAAACACGGTAAGAATGGGCAGATCATGCAGTTGGTAGGAGTGGATCATTTAGGACTTCCTCTTTATTTAAGCACTCAGAATAATATTATTTCAGCAGCTACGATTGGCACAAGTTCGTTGTGGGCGGGCGGTTCCACAGGTTTGAATTTGTCAGGATCATCTGATAACATGAAAGGAAAAATGGCCGTGTGGGATGGTAGCGGTGTACGTTTAACACACGTGGAACTTACAGGAAGAGTGGTTCAGAAAGACGTCCCTGCATCGATTGATGATCACCCAACGCATGTGGCCGGCACAATGATAGCAACTGGTGTAAATCCGGTTGTAAAAGGCATGGCGTTTGGAGACCAGCAACTTATTGCCTATGATTTTATTAACGACATGTCGGAAATGATGACGGAGGCGCCGAACCTTTTGTTGTCAAATCACTCCTACGCATACAATGCCGGTTGGGTATATAATGACACTGACAAGCGATGGGAATTTTGGGGTGCGCCAAATGCCACAGAAGATTACAAATTTGGATACTACGACGATAACACTCAACTCTGGGATTCTATTGCATACAACGCCCCGTATTATCTTATCGTAAAAGCAGCTGGAAACAGCCGCATTGAGAATGGCCCGGCAGTTGGCGCTACTTATTGGCGCATGGATCAAAACGGAACCTTTTACAATGCAGGTGCCAGGCCCGCAGGCATAAGCAACAATGATGGTTATGATATTATTTCCACCACGGGTGTTGCTAAAAACATTTTAACGATCGGCGCTGTAAATCCTATTACCAGTGGTTATGGCAAACCTGCAGATGTTGTGATGACAACTTTTAGTTCATGGGGACCAACAGATGACGGACGTATAAAACCCGATGTTGTTGCAGACGGATTGAATGTTACTTCCTGCTTCGCGAGTTCCAATACTGCTTATGGTACATTAAGCGGAACATCAATGGCGTCGCCCGCTGCAACAGGTTCTCTGTTTCTTTTGCAGGAGCTGTATTCAAAAGGTCATAGCGGAGCATTCTTACGTGCAGCAACGCTGAAAGCAATTGTTATACACACCGCCGATGAGTCAGGACCATCTGCAGGTCCGGATTATCAATTTGGCTGGGGTTTGATCGATATGGTAAAAGCTGCGGCTGTTATCACTTCCAATAACACTGATCAGCAGATATACGAAAGAGTTTTACAGAATGGACAATCCGACACGATAAAAGTGGTTGCTTCCGGTAAAGGAAAATTAATGGCAACAATTGCCTGGACAGACCCCAAAGCAACGGTTGATCACACAAATACTTTAAATAATCGTACGAAAAAACTTGTCAATGATCTTGATCTTAGAATCAAGAACGGCAACACAGCCTATCTTCCGTGGATACTGGATGTAGCAAATCCTGCTAATGCTGCGACGAAAGGAGATAACATTACAGACAATGTGGAGAGAGTGGAAGTGGATAACTCAACTCCCGGAGATACAAGTCTCGTGATCATCACGCATAAAGGAACGTTAAGCAGAGGTTCACAGGCATACTCGCTTATCATCAGTGGAGTGGGTGGCAACACGGGTTGCGCATCGGGCGCCATCAACAGCAGTGGTACGCGAATTGAGCGTGTAACAATGGGCAGTCTCAATTATTCCAACACTACAGCCTGCACTACTTATACAAACAACAAGTCGTCAATCTTAAACCTTGAACCGAACCAAAGTGTACCATTCAGCATTACAGTTGGGAGCTGCGACGCAACTAGCGCATCTTCCATGATCAAGGTTTTTATCGATTATAATCAGAATGGCAGTTTTGATGATGCGGGTGAACTCGTGGCGCAAAGCGGTGTGTTGAATAAAGGCGGAAGTTTTACCGGCACCATTCAAACACCACTGACCATTACTCCGGGTTCGAGTTTCTTGATGCGCATTGTTGCACAGGAAACAACAAACATCAATGACATAAAATCATGCGGCAGTTATTCAAATGGAGAAACCCAGGATTACACTGTGAATGTTGTGTCTTCTTCAACTGATTTTGGCGTGTTGCAAATTGTTGCGCCAAGCTCGGGTTACTGCGTAAATGCAGCGCAATACATAACTGTTCGGATTAAGAATTTTGGAAGTGTTGCTGCTAAAAATATTCCGGTGAGTGCTGTTGTGAAAAACGGCGCAACAACCGTTGCTACTTTAACCGGAACGTATCCGGACACGATACAAGCGAATAGCTACGAGGACTATACGTTCCAAACCCCGGTAGCGCTTACTACAGCGGGCACATACACCATCACTGCGAACACGGCGTTTACCGCAGATCAGAATACAACCAATGACGCGACAACTTCAAACGTAATCATAAACGGAAAAACGAACGATGCGGCGGGAAGTGTAGTGATATGCGGAACCGATAATGTTTCACTCATTGCTGATTCAAGTTCTGGAGCGGGCAATGTGTACGACTGGTACACGAGCGCCACTTCAACAACGCCGATCGCAACGGGCAGCTATGTTACAACGAACATAATCACTTCTGATAAAAAATATTATCTCGCAAAAAATGATACGAAATTAAGCATCGGACCTGCGGACAAAAGTACTTTGGGCGTTGGCAGCTACATGACTGATGGCGGGCAGTTTATAGGATTTACAGCCAGCGTTCCCGTAACGCTTGAAACCGCAAAACTATTTGTGGGGCATTCAGGAAAAGTAACTTTCATTGTTGCAGATACTTCAAATACAAATGCTGCAAACGGCTCCTATTCTTACGTAACGCTGTCTACTGCGACAATTGATGTGTATGCAACGCAGGCCAGTGACAATAGTGATAACGGCGCTGTGTTTAATATCGGGCTTTCCATTCCTGCAGGCAATCACGTAATTATTTTTATGCTTAGCAATGGAGCAACTCTGTACAGAAATAATGGTGTTTCCACAAACCCATATCCATTTGCTATTCCGGGAGTATTTTCAATAAACGGAAACAGCGCCGGATTGACCTCGAATTTTCAGAATTTTTATTATTACCTCTATGACATGAGGCTGCGTTTAACTAATTGCGAAAGCAACCGTATTTCGATTGATGCAACCACGGTTACACCGGTTGCGCCAACTATTGCTTTGTCCGGCAATATGTTTACCAGCACTTCATCTAACGGTGGCAAACTGCAATGGCTGCTGAATAATGTGCCGATAGCAGGAGCGACAGGGCCTACTTACATAGTGAGACAAAGCGGTGCATATAAACTTGTTGATACGACAACAACCGGTTGTATCATGTATTCAAACGAGATTTATTACGGTAGCAATGGCGCGGATATAGATCCCATTATAATTTGGCCAAACCCAAACAACGGCATTTTCAATCTTTCTTTTGTGGCATCTCAGGCCGGCGATATGAAAGTGGCAATATTTAACTATATTGGACAAAAGGTGTTCGAACAAACCTACACTAATGTTGTTGGAAATTATGTTCAGCAGATAAATGCAGGTTTACTGGCAAGTGGTGTGTATGTATTGCGAATAGAGCAGGGAGGAAAATTTTACAGCAAGAAAATGATTGTACATAGTTGGAGGTGATAAAACTATGGCACACGAATGACACGGATCAGACTGATTATCACTGTTTACGTTAATCTTTGTTGAGCAACGAGTGACTGAATAAATGAATGGAGGAATAACAAATTGTTGTTTATATCCTCTAAAATCTTTCCCATTCGTCTGGTTCATGTCATTCGTGCCATTAATTTTTAAATCACAAACATCTAATCATGCTACCTTGGCTCACTGGAAAAGTTATCAAAATTGAAGATGAAACAAATGCCACGAGACGTTTCTGGATTCAAGTGCCGGAGCTGGAAAAATTCGACTTTGCTCCCGGGCAGTTTGTAACCCTGGACCTTCCTATTCACGAACAAAAAAATAAAAGATGGCGCAGTTACTCCATTGCCTCCTGGCCGGATGGAACAAATGTGATCGAATTGGTGATCGTGCTGTTGGAAGGAGGGTTGGGCACTACTTATCTGTTTAATGAGGTAACGGTGGGTTCTGAGCTTATCTTACGCGGGCCCCAGGGTGTTTTTACATTGCCACCGGTTATCGAAAAGGACCTCTATTTCATTTGCACGGGCACCGGCATTGCACCATTCAGGGCGATGGTAAGACACATCTTAAACAATAATATCCCCCACCAGAATATCTATCTGATCTTCGGATGCAGAAAATACGGTGACGCTTTATACAAAAATGAGATGCAGGAACTTGAGAGTCAGCTTAAAGCTTTTAAGTATTTACCAACGTTTTCCCGCGAGGAAGGAAACGACCTCGTAAGGAAAGGATATGTACACGCTGTTTACGAAGATATTTGCACCAACAATAAAACGCTTACCGACTCTTCTGTAAGGCCGGCACATTTTTATTTGTGCGGATGGAAAAACATGATTGATGAGGCGAAACAACGTATTATCGGCATGGGGTATGACAAAAAAGACATACACCTTGAATTGTACGGATAATGCTTGTTTTTAGCTTGATTTACTGCCGCCGGTTTTGCCACCATGTATTTTAGGAGAACCGATTGTAATTACCGGAACATCTACTTTAGCGCCTTCATTTTCCATGCGGGCGATTTGCTCTGTTAGCTTGAGTATGTCTGCATGGTTTTCAACCATTTCGGTTTCCAGTTCCAATACGGATCTTTTCAGTTTTCTAATAACGGCTTTTCTAACCACGAAGCCAGATAAGAATCCTACGGTTAAGGCAGCAATGATGCAAGCAATCATTGACAGATTGATTCCAATGTATAGCATAGGGTAAAAAATTAGTATCACAAATTAAGGTTAGGGTCTTACAAATACAATAGTATAATCCCTCGATTCGCTATAGTAAACTTTTCAGTGCCCCACTCGTATTTCCCGAATCTTTCGGCGGGTATTTTTTCGATGGAACACTTTCTTTCAGAGAAACTACCGGCGCATCTGCTTCATTTGAAGCCGCATTTTGCATGTTGGCAATCTGTTCGTGCAACGCGAGAATCTCAGCATGGCTCTCCACCATGTCTCTTTCCAGTATTTCAATCCTCTTTTTTTCAAGGGATTTTCTGCTAAATCTGAACATAAATCCAATTACCGGTAAAATAATTACTCCGGCAATAATCCACATCAGATCCAATTTAATAATGATAGCTAGCATCGCTTTCTATAAATGGTTATTATTAATCTTCTCAGGATAAGAGACCGTTGATAGCTTTCATAGAATTGCGAATTTCAAAGTAACGGGCAGTTCGGATAAAAAATGCCCGTTATATTATTTTGACAGCAGAATTATTGATCGATTGCCTCGTTTATAATTCGGCTGATTTCTGCGATAGGAATTCTTTCCTGTTGCATGCTGTCACGATAACGTATCGTTACCGTATTGTCTTCTTTCGTCTGGTGGTCAATCGTAACACAGAAAGGGGTGCCAAGAGCATCCATTCTGCGGTAACGCTTTCCAATAGCATCTTTTTCTTCGTAGAAACAACGGAAGCTTTTCTTACAAGTATCCATAATTTCCCTTGCTATTTCGGGAAGACCATCTTTTTTTGTCAGTGGAAGAATTGCTAACTTGATGGGAGCTAATTTGGCCGGAAATCTTAGTACCACGCGGCTATCTTTCTTGTCTTCTGTGCTTAAATCTTCTTCCGCGTAAGCTTCACTGAGAACCATTAAAACCGTTCTATCAAGGCCAATAGATGTCTCGATTACGTACGGAATATAGTTCTGGTTTATTTCCGTATCAAAATACTGCATCTTCTTCTTGCTGTACTCCTGGTGACGGCTAAGGTCATGATCTGTCCTTGAGTGTATACCTTCCACCTCTTTAAAGCCGATAGGAAAATCGTATTCAATATCGCAGGCCGCATCTGCATAAAAAGCCAGCTTTACGTGATCGTGAAAACGATATTTATCCGGAGAAATGCCCAGGCTCAGGTGCCATTTCATCCTTTCTGCTTTCCAATATTCATACCACTCTTTTTGCGTGCCGGGACGAACAAAAAACTGCATTTCCATTTGCTCAAATTCCCTCATGCGGAAAACGAATTGACGGGCAACGATTTCGTTTATAAATGCTTTACCAACCTGAGCAATACCGAAAGGTATTTTCATGCGGCCGGTTTTCTGAACGTTCAGGAAGTTCACAAAAATACCCTGTGCGGTTTCCGGTCTCAGGTAAATTTCATTCGCTTCGTCGGAAACACTTCCCAGCTGGGTAGAGAACATCAGGTTGAACTGTCGAACATCTGTCCAGTTAGCGGTGCCGCCGATGCTGCACTTTATCTTATTATCCTCGATTAATTTTTTCAGTCCATCAAAATCATCTTTGGCAAGCAGCGCATCCATTGACTGCAGGAGAGCAGCCTCTTCTTCTTTTTTACCTTCAAGAGCCAATTTCTCCGCATGTGCTTCAATGAGGTGATCTACACGGTAGCGTTTTTTGCTATCCTTGTTATCAATCATTGGGTCGCTGAAATTATCAACGTGTCCGCTCGCTTTCCATGTGGTAGGATGCATAAAAATTGCAGCATCAATACCAACGATATTTTCATGGAACTGCGTCATGCTTCTCCACCAGTAATCACGAATATTTCTTTTCAGCTCACTACCATTTTGACCGTAGTCATACACGGCACTTAATCCATCGTAGATTTCGCTGGATTGAAAAATGAATCCGTACTCTTTGCAATGAGAAATGATCGCCTGAAATTTGTTATTATCTGTTGCCATAAGAATGTGCAAATATAGATGTTGAGAGTGAAATCCAGCTTTTTTGGTGATTTCCAATGGCGAAAATGCCTCAATTTTTTGAAAACCCGGTCGACAGGCTCAAAGTGACACCCGTTAAGCTGTAAGTCTGAGCTTGTCGAACCCTTTTATCGCCTTCACCATTCTAAATTTCTGACAAGAGGAAAGTGTCCCCTGCGCGGATACCCCTGTCTGTTTGCACAAGCGTGCAGCACTCCGTTTTTAGGTCATGCTCGAAGAAAAGAATGTAGTCCTTTTGTTGAGCTTCCTGTAAAAAGGCCTTTTTCTCGAGCAAGGTTGTGAGAGGAAACATGTCGTAAGCCATTACATAAGGCAAAGGAATGTGGCCGGTAGAAGGCAACAGATCCGCCATATAAACGATCGTTTTCCCTTTATAAGAAAGTTGTGGCAGCATCATTGCATCTGTATGGCCGTTGGCAAAACGGACCTTAATATTATCGGTAAAGGAAACCAGCGCATCATTGTCTTCAATAAATTTCAGCTGCCCGCTTTCCTGTATGGGCAAAATATTTTCTTTCAGGAATGACGCTTTTTCACGCTCATTGGGTTTTGTGGCCCATTCCCAGTGCCTTTCGTTGCTCCAGTACGTTGCATTTTTAAAAGCTGGAACGAGTTTGTCGCCTTCGCGAACAATGCTGCCGCCGCAATGATCAAAATGGAGGTGCGTTAAAAAAACATCTGTGATATCATTTCTGTGAAAACCTTGTTTGGCAAGGGATTTATCCAACGAGTCATCGCCGTTTAAAAAGTAATGACCCATGAATTTTGCGTCCTGTTTATCGCCGATGCCATTATCCACCAAAATCAGCCTGTTGCCATCTTGAATGAGCAGGCAACGCATTGCCCAATTGCAGAGATTGTTTTCGTCCGCAGGATTCAATTTGTTCCAAATGCTCTTTGGTACCACACCAAACATAGCGCCGCCATCGAGCTTAAAATTACCTGTGTGTATAGAATAGAGTTGCATAGTAAGAAGAATAATCGTTAATGGTGAATTGTGAATATTGGCTGCGTGAACGGAATCTATCCATTCACGATTGCTGATTGACGATTCACGTTAGACGCTTTTAACGCTGCATATAACCAAACCAATCCGATGACAAAGAAAATGATCAATGACAGAACCGAATTTTGCATATTGTGTGTTAGATCTTCGATAAAGCCGAAGCTGAACATGCCAATTACGATCGCAATTTTTTCTGTAAGATCATAATAGCTGAAATACGAGGCAGTATCTTTTGTTTGAGGCATCAATTTAGAGTATGTGGAACGGCTTAGAGATTGAATACCGCCCATTACCAATCCTACTGCAATAGCAAGTCCATAAAAGCCATACTCGGGATTTCCACCATTTACTTTAAATTCAGCGGTGTAATAAGCAGCCACACAAATGCCGATCCAGAAAAAAACTACTCCCATCAAGACTTTGATGTTGCCATAAATAGCAGACAAACGGCTCATCAAAATAGCGCCTGGAATAGCTACTAACTGAATAAGCACAACTGTGATGATAAGTTTTGTATCTGGCAAGCCCAGTAGTTTGCTTCCGAATAAAGTTGCTGCCAGCATTACGGTTTGTACACCCATGCTGTAGAAGAAGAAGGCACGCAAAAATCTTTTGAGAACGGGCATTTTCTTCACTTCACCATATACTTTTTTAACTTCTGTAAAACCGTCTGTGAAGATGTTGATCTTTTTTACGTTCTCTTTGTTCACCTTAGGCAGTACTGAAAAAGTTATTTGTGCAAATCCCATCCACCAAATCCCCACAAGTAAGAAAGTTATTCTGGATGCTAGGGCAGAATTGTCTTTCATCATAAGGACCAACGCGAAACCAATCAACTGTAAAATAACGCTGCCTATGTAACCCATCGAAAAGCCTTTTGCACTTACGCGGTCCTGGTCCTCCGGTGCTGCAATTTCAGGAAGATAGGCATTGTAGAATACCAGGCTTCCCACATAACCCATTGCTGCCAGCATAAAGCAAATAATGCCCAACCACAAATTGGCGCCCTCAAAAAAGTAAAGGCAGCAACAACCAATCCCACCCATATAGCAAAAGAATTGCATGAAGTTTTTCTTGTTGCCTCTTGTATCTGCAATGGAAGTAAGGATGGGATAAAGCAATGCTATAAATAAATAAGCAACTGCTAATGTGTAATCGTACAGAGATGAGTTCACAAACGTTCTTCCCAGGAAAGGAATATTCTCCGATCCAAAATGGCTTTTGGTTACGGACGTAAAATAAATGGGGAAAAACGTGGTGGTGATTACCAGGTTATAAACACTGTTGGACCAATCGTACATGGCCCAGCCGTTGATGACCTTTTTTGATGCTGTTTGCATAATTGTTGGGGTTGTGAATCGTGAAACAAAGGGTATGTCTTTCTTCGGCGAGGGTAAGTGAAAAGTAAAAAGTCAAAAAGAGAATTCCAACTTTTCGACTTTTTGCTTTTAGAGCTTATGATCCGATCACTCCTTTCCACACCAGCAGCAAAATCACTATACCTGCAAGTATTCTGTAGTAGCCGAACAACTTAAATCCGTATTTCTTTAAATAGTCGATGAAGAATTTGATCGCAAGCATGGCAACAATGAACGCGATAATATTACCAGCCGCAAGGAATTTTATTTCCTCTCCGGTGATAGCTCCTTTTTCTTTGTACCAATCCAGCAAATCCTTTGCAGTTGCGGCAAACATGGTAGGCACAGCAAGAAAAAATGAAAATTCAGCTGCTGCACTTCGCGTCAATTTTTGTTGCATGCCTCCGATAATAGAAGAGGCACTTCTGCTCACGCCGGGAATCATTGCCAAACACTGCCAGATACCAATGATAAATGCTTTCGGATAGGTAACATGTTGCTCATCCTGAACAACCGGATTTTTGAATGCATTGTCGATAAAAAGCAAAACAATGCCGCCCACGAGCAAGCTAACTGCAACCGTTACGTTGCTTTCCATCAGGCTTTTAATTTTATGACTAAACAATGCGCCGAAAATAAGCGCCGGAATCACGGCCACAATAAGTTTTACGTAAAACTGCCAGCGGGAGAAGTCGAAGAATTTTTTCCAGTATAAAACGACTACCGCTAGAATGGCACCTAACTGAATACACACTTCGAAAAGTTTTACGAAGTTGTTGCTTTCAATTCCCATTAACGAGCTGGTAACAATCATATGGCCGGTCGACGAAACGGGTAAGAATTCTGTAATGCCTTCAACAATGGCAAGAATAATGACTTGAATGAAATTCATGTGGTTGTGTTTATAAAGGCATAAAAATAATCAAGGAAAGTAAAGTAAATAATAATTAGGAATTAAAAATTAGGAATTGCGGGCACAGAAACGCCTTGCTGCAATGTCCGCGCTGCATATCTGCGCCAACAGCCAAAAAAAAAGCGACACCTTACGGTATCGCTTGCTAATATCTTATGATAAATAATTACGCTTTCGGTTTTTTGAAAATAGCGAAAACTTCCACGCCCAAGCCAATGATGATCAGCAATGGAGCTATCGTAATGCGACGTGCACTGTACACTTCATCCTGGTGAAATTCTGCGGGATTACTGCTTTTGCCACCCGCCATCAACAACATTCCTAAAGCAATAATGGCAACGCCAATCAGCATCCACATAAAATTTTCTTTACCCAATACAAGGTTACTGGAGCTGCTTTTTTTGGCAGTAATTACTTTCTTTTCGCTCATATAGATTAAAAACTTAGGTGTGCAATATAGGAATTATTGAATAACTGCATGACTGATTAACTGAATAATTGAGAGTTTAATTATTAAAGGTTTGGTAAAAATGTAAACCTTCAGGTATTCAGTTATTCAATTATCCAGTTATTAGTACAAGTCGTCCAGTTTCATTTTCAGGTATTTAATCACGCTGCGGTGCGTGCTGACCAGGGAAATGAAAATGCCTATTACCAACAGGCCGATGCATAAAACGGTGAACCAGTAAGGATCGCGAAGGGCCTTCAATTCAGGAATTTGTTTTTCCAGGAAAATAACAAGACCGAAAACAGCGATAAACGCCAGAATAGCGCTCAGCGCCCCGTTGATCACGGCGCGAATGTCCATCGGTTTTGCAATGAACCATCTTGTGGCACCCACCATTTGCATGGTTTTAATGAGAAAACGGTTGCTGAACATCGCCAAACGAATAGTGTTGTCGATTAAAATAATCACCACAATGGTGAAGATGATCGCAGCAATTAGGAAGTATAGGCTGATTGGCCTCATGTTCTTCAATATCTTGTCAACCAGAGATTGAGGATATTCAACATCATTTACAGAAATGTTTTGCTCAAGATCTTTTTTTATGGCAGCCAGCGTGTCACTGTTAACGAATTCACTTTTTAGTTTGAAGTCAATGCTCGCGGGCAGCGGATTTGCGTCCAGTACATTTTTCCAGTCTTCGTTACCATCGCCGATGAATTTTTTACGGGCAAGGTCTTTCGTTACATACTCATATTCCTTAACGTAAGGCTTATTGGCAATGTATTGGGTAATGGCCACACTGTCCTTTGAGGTGATGTTTTCCCTCAGGTACACGCGCACCTCCACATTTTCTTTAAAATACTGACTGAGCTTATTTGCATTGATTGCCATCCAGCCCCAGAAGCCAAGGATAAAAAGTACCAGCGATACTCCTAAAATGGACATGAAATAAGAAGGTTTGGATCTTTTTGCGGAACTTTTTCCGGTTTGCGCCATACTGTTGATATTTTCTGGTTAGTATTACGTTGCTAGACAGGCAAAAATAAAGGATTTAAATACTGAATCCGTATTTTTGCCGCCCTAAGTAACGAGTAGGTTTTGCAAAATATTTTTCAAAATGCGTTGATAAAAATAATTGCCAGCTTTTTTTAAGGTTTGTTTAAGGATTTCTATTTTACACGTCAGCAAATTTCGAACCCTTGAACGGATTGTCTTCTATGAAGCTTAAGCTTTTATTAAACTAAACATGAGCCGGAAATTTTCTGCAAGAGCACACCACTCAAAACTGCTGGATTCCGGGGCTTTACTCAGCCATTAGCAATATAACAAAACGAATAAACATTTTTCTATAAACTGAAGAATAATGGAATACGATTTCAGACGAATAGAGAAAGACTGGCAAAAGAAATGGATCGATGCCAAAGTCTACAAAGTGAGCAATGATACGACAAAGCCAAAGTATTACGTACTTGACATGTTCCCTTACCCAAGCGGTGCCGGATTGCATGTGGGCCATCCGCTCGGATATATTGCCAGCGATATTTTCAGCAGATATAAAAGATTAAAAGGCTACAACGTGTTGCATCCAATGGGCTATGATGCGTTTGGCTTGCCTGCCGAGCAATATGCGATTGAACACGGCATTCATCCTGCAGTAAGTACGGATCAGAACATCAAAAACTTTCGTAGCCAGCTTGATAATATTGGTTTTTGCTACGATTGGGACAGAGAAGTAAAGACAAGCGACCCGAATTATTACAAATGGACACAATGGATCTTTCTGCAATTGTTTAAAAGCTGGTACAACCGCAAAACACAAAAAGCAGAAAACGTTGACAGCCTGATTAAAATATTTGAAACTGAAGGCAACAGCAATCACGTTTGCCCCGGCGATAAAACCATTTCTTTTTCTGCAGAAGAATGGAAATCTTTCGATGAAAAACGTCGTGAAGATATTTTGATGGAATATCGCCTGTCGTTCTGCGGATACGGCGAAGTAAACTGGTGCGAGGCGCTGGGAACCGTGTTGGCGAATGACGAAGTAGTAAATGGTGTAAGTGAGCGTGGTGGTTATCCTGTGGTAAAAAAGAAATTGCGCCAATGGTACCTGCGCATTACGGAATATGCGGACCGCCTGCTGACGGGACTTGACAAAATCGAGTTCAGCGAGGCAATGAAAGAAATGCAAACCAACTGGATTGGTAAGAGTTATGGTGCAGAGATTAAATTTGACATCAGTAACTCAGCCGAAAGTTTAGTGGTTTATACAACCCGCCCTGATACCATTTTTGGTGTTGACTTTATGGTAATTGCTCCAGAGCATGATTTGATAGAAAAGGTCACTTCTGCCGACCAAAAGCAAGCGGTTGAAGAATATGTAACCTACGTGAAAAGCCGCAGCGACAGGGAAAGACAAGCGGAGAAGAAAATCTCCGGTGTGTTCACTGGTGCTTACGCGGTGAATCCATTTAACGGAAAACAAATCCCCATCTGGATTTCAGAATATGTGTTGATCGGTTATGGAACAGGTGCTATCATGGCGGTTCCTTGCGGTGATGAAAGAGATTTCAAATTTGCCCAGCATTTCAATATCCCTATTACAAATATCATCGGAAGTCACTTCGATGGACAGGAAGCAAACGCTACGAAAGATGCATTGCTGGAAAATAGTGACTTCCTGAACGGTGTGCAAATGCGTAAAGCAATGGACGTCGTGATTACGAAGCTGGAAGAAATGGGCATTGGTAAACGTCAAACCAACTATCGCATGCGCGACGCTGCGTTTAGCCGCCAGCGTTATTGGGGTGAGCCTTTCCCGATCGTATGGAAAGATGGTATTGCGCATCCTTTACCTGAAAGCGAATTGCCGCTGTTGCTTCCGGAAATGGATAAAATTAAAAACGGACCGGAAGGTGAGGGGCCTTTGGCGAATCTTACTGATTGGAAAAACTATAACGGCGGCGTACGTGAAGTAAATACTATGCCGGGGTATGCCGGTTCTTCATGGTATTTCCTGCGCTACATGGACCCTGAAAATAACCAGGAGTTCTGCGGCAGAAAAGCAAGCGATTACTGGGGACAGGTTGACTTATACATCGGTGGAACCGAACATGCGGTGGGACATTTGCTGTACAGCCGCATGTGGACAAAAGCCTTGTTTGATCTCGGTTTGATCGGCCACGAAGAGCCATACAAGAAACTGGTGAACCAGGGTATGATACAAGGTTCTTCAAGATTTGTATATCGTATTCATGGAACAAACAAGTTTGTTTCTCATGGCTTGAAAGGGGAGCATTCAGTTGATGCTATTCACGTTGACGTAAATATCGTTGACGGTCTTGAGCTTGACACTGAAGCTTTCAAAGAATGGAAGAACGGTGAGTTTGGCGACGCTGAATTTATTCTGGAAAACGGAAAATATATCTGTGGCTCAGAAACAGAAAAGATGAGCAAGAGATATTTCAATGTTATCAATCCAGATGTTCTTGTAAATAAATATGGAGCCGATACGTTCCGCATGTACGAAATGTTCCTCGGTCCGGTGGAAATGAGTAAGCCGTGGGATACAAAAGGCATTGAGGGGGTGCACAGATTTTTGAGAAAATTCTGGCGTTTGTTTGTTGACGAAAACAAAGGATTGATCGTGAAAGACGATGCTCCAACAGACGCAGAATGGAAAGTGCTTTACAAAGCAGTTAAGAAAATTGAAGAAGACACGGAGAAGTTCTCTTTCAATACTGCAGTAAGTACATTCATGATCGCGGTGAATGAATTGGGAGATTTGAAATGCCATAAAAAAGCGATTCTTGAAAAGTTGCTGATCGCGTTAACGCCGTATGCACCGCATATTGCGGAAGAGTTGTGGCACATGATCGGCAACGAAGGTTATATTTTGGATGCGGCGTTCCCGCCGATTGAAACCAAGTATTTGGTTGAAACTGCGAAAGCATATCCTGTGGCCATCAACGGTAAAACCAGAACAGAGTTAACAATTGCTCTCGACGCCACACAGCAACAAGTGGAAGAAATGGTAATGGCAGACGACGTAGTAAAAAAATGGCTCGAAGGCAAAGCACCTAAGAAAGTGATCTACGTGAAAAACAAAATGATCAACGTCGTGATGTAAGTTCCACGCATGTTTCACGCGGCGAACGCGGCGATGCAGCGGCGCGGCGGATTTTCAAATAGTGAAGGGTATTCTGTTTAACGCAGAATACCCTTTTTGCTTGAGTAATATTTATCGTACGATAAGACAATGCGTAAAAAGAAAGGGTAACTGCCATTGCAATTACCCTTTTATATTTTAACCGCCGCGCCGCTGCTTCGTTGCGTTCGCTGCGTGAAATACTTTGCGTGGATTAAACCAGCATTCTCAAAGGCTCTTCCAGGAAGCTTTTCAGTGTTTGCAGGAAAGCTGCGCCTGTTGCGCCGTCCACTACGCGATGGTCGCAACTCAAAGTAACTTTCATGATGTTTCCTGGTTTTACAACGCCGTCTTTTACTACAGGCACCTGGCTGATACCGCCTACAGCAAGTATACAAGCATCTGGTGGGTTGATGATCGCAGTGAACTCATCTACACCAAACATACCTAAGTTAGAGATAGTGAATGTGCTTCCTTCCCAATCTTGTGGTTGTAATTTTTTAGCTTTTGCACGTGCAGCGAAGTCTTTTACTTCCGTACCGATCTGTGTAAGAGATTTTGTATCTGCGAAACGTACAACAGGAACCAGCAAACCATCTTCAATTGCCACAGCAACACCGATGTTAACGTGATGGTTCACGCGAATTTTATCACCAAGCCAGCTACTGTTGATAGCAGGGTGTTGTTTCAATGCGATAGCGCAAGCTTTTAATACTAAGTCGTTGAAAGAAATTTTCACCGCCGCTTTCTCATTGATCTTCGTACGAGCAGCAATAGCATTATCCATATCGATGGCCATTGTTACGTAGAAGTGAGGAGCAGTGAACAGGCTTTCACCAAGGCGTTTCGCAATTACTTTACGCATTTGAGAAACAGGAACTTCATCAAAGCTTACTTGTCCAGCAGGAGCTGAAACCGCAGCAGGTGCACCTTTCGCAGCAGGAGCAGCTTGTTGTGCAGCAGCAGGTTTGTAGCTGTCAACATCTGCTTTGATGATGCGTCCGCCATCACCACTTCCTGGCACTTGTGAAATATCGATGCCTTTTTCTTCTGCTACTTTCTTAGCAAGCGGAGAAGCTTTTACTCTTCCGTTTTCTGAAGAAGATTGTGCAGGTGCGCCTTGTCCAGGAGCCGCCTGTGCAACAGGAGCTGCTTGTTGAGCAGCAGGTGCTGCTGCCGGTTGAGAAGCGTCTGCAGATGCAGTGCCACCGCCTTTCGCAGCAGCAACGATTTTGTTAACATCTACTTTCCCTTCTTCACCAATGATGCAAAGCAACGCGTTCACAGGAACCTTGTCGCCTTTTTGCGCACCTATATATAACAACTTACCATTCTTGTAGCTTTCGAGCTCCATGGTAGCTTTGTCTGTTTCGATTTCAGCAAGCAGGTCGCCTTTTTTAACGTCGTCGCCTATTTTTTTGTGCCACTCAGCGATCACGCCTTCAGTCATGGTATCGCTAAGACGCGGCATCAAAATAACTTCTTCAACTTTAGAAAGGTCAACTGATGATCCGCCAGCTGCAGGAGCTGCTTGTGGAGCCTGCTCTTGTTTAGGGGCTTCTTGTGCAGGAGCCGCAGCCGGAGCACCTCCTTGTTTATTTAAAATGCCGGAAATATCTTCACCAGGAGCGCCGATGATGGCTAACAAATCATTCACCTGCAATTTTCCTCCGTTCTGTACACCGATATGCAGTAAGGTACCGTCTTTATAGCTTTCCAGCTCCATTGTGGCTTTATCTGTTTCTACTTCTGCTAACAGATCACCTTTCTTCACAGTATCGCCTACCTTTTTATGCCATGCAGCAATTACCCCTTCAGTCATTGTATCACTCAAACGGGGCATTAATATCTCTTCTGCCATAGTTTATGATTGTTGATTTGAGGGTTCGAAATTAGGGCAAAATGAGGAAAAATCAGCAAATTAGCTTGAGTATCACCCAATAACTCCGCAGCCCCCTGATTAATTCATTTTATTTTCAATGATTTCAACAAAAAACCGGTTTTTAGTCAAACCGGTTTTTTGATAAATATCAGCAAAAGCGAAAAGTCAAAAGTAAAAATTCAAGAATAGCTGCAAGCTTGAGGTTAGACGAACAGCTACCTTTCTAATTTTACTTAATCGAAGCTTACAGACCAAATTTACCCAGCAAGCCCGACAAACCGCCGCCACCACCGCCGGTAAATGCGCCGATGATGTTTTGGAAATTAAAGCTCTGGTCGTTGGGGTCATTTGTTTTGTGAATGAATTTTGCCATTACCATTGGAATGATAGAAGCCGCGATGCTTTGTGCCTGCGTACTGCTGATTCCAAACTTTGACGTAATGGACTCAACAAAATTGTTCGAAATGCCCTGAACCGCGGGATGATCTGCTGAAACACCACCTTGCGATTGAAACAACTGCATGATGCCTTCTGCATTTCCCTGGCCATAG
>Ga0318567_10000458_pt1 | contig 17170 bp, 17 predicted proteins | sample GRESIP088b5f20_FD_203691 | JGI IMG/M metagenome (GOLD analysis project Ga0318567, IMG submission 203691) | Tropical soil microbial communities from Luquillo Experimental Forest, Puerto Rico - GRE.SIPMG.088b5f20 | ecosystem: Environmental > Terrestrial > Soil > Tropical forest > Bulk soil...
CTGTTTACATATAAGAGTCATTCAACAGTAGGAAATAGAAATAGAGAATACTATAAAGGAAAGGTAGTCATATTAATAAATGAGCTTACACAAAGTCAGGCCGAATATACTACGATGGCGTTTAGAGTTTCTCCCAATGCGACGGTTCTGGGGTCAACTACATCCGGGGCGGATGGAACTGCTAAAGATTTTTATCTGCCGGGAGGAATACAAACGAGGATAAGCGGACAAGGCGTTTATTATCCAAATGGAGGAGAAACACAAAGGATTGGGATAGTTCCCGATATTGAGATAAGGCCAACCATTCAAGGAATAAAAAATGGTATGGACGAAGTTTTGAACAAGGCAATTGAAATAATTAGCAATTAAAAAAGGCCGTCACTAAAAATTTCCTGCAGAAAATCGCCCCTTAGTGGGGTTTACAATCAGCTAAGTGAGATCTGATAGACTGGAGTTTTCATCAATAAGTGGATTTTTTATCAAAGCTTCAAATTGATCAGAATTGGGTTTAGCCAGGACACTCAACTATTTGTAGGTGGTCGAATTTCCGTAAATTTATTTCAGAATAAGATCGTTTTGAACACGAGTAAATCGTAGAGTATCGGGCAATTGAATTGATAGAATATTGATCCAGTCTGCAATAGAAGGTTTGGGTTACAATCCCTCCCTCACTTGGACTTTCAAAAAGTCTTTGGCTAATTCTTGGGTTCTACCATAAATAGAGCTCGCACCAGTGATGTGTAATATTGTCTAAATTCATTGCAGGTCCTTTAGTTGCTTTTTTAGGTCCGCTTTACTGGGCAGTACTGCCTTATACTCTTTTGCAAAGATGGTATTGTTATTTTCAGGCAAGGTAAATTCAACTACTGTCTTATTTTCCTCTTTGCAAAGGATGATGCCGATAGTTGGATTCTCGTCTTTCGTTTTTATCATGCGATCGTAATAGTTGACATACATCTGCATTTGGCCAATATCCTGGTGCGTTAGTCGCCCAATTTTCAAATCGAATAGCACGAAGCTTCTGAGTAGCCTGTTATAAAATACAAGGTCGACATAAAAACTATCGCCTTCAAATGTAAATCTTCGCTGCCTTCCTTCAAACAAAAAGCCTTTTCCCAATTCAAGCATAAAGTGCTCCAGTTTGTTGATAATAGCGGTTTCAAGTTCGCTCTCGGTATAACGGTTGTCTTCTTTGAGATCTAAGAACTCAAGTACATAATGGCTTTTTAGGGCATCTGTAGGTTTTTCAATCACTTGTCCTTTTTGGGCCAGTTCCTTAACCGTCTTTTTGTCCCTGCTTAAGGCTAATCTTTCATATAAGGAAGCATTGAATTGACGCATTAATTCTCTTACGCTCCAGTTGTTTTGGGCAGCTTCTATTTCATAGAAATCACGTTCCTTTTCATCTTCTATCTTTAGCAGTTGAATATAGTGTGTCCAGCTGAGGGAGAAAGGATAATCTGATTTCCCAATCACTGATTGGGAAATTGAAGACTGTTTTTTTGTGGCACTTTTATTTGATTTCCCAATCAGTGATTGGGGAGTTCTATTGTGATACAGCAAATAAAATCGTCTGAAATATTCAAGATTGGTAGTGGAATATCCTTTGCCAAACTCCCGTGTCAAATCTTTGCTCAGCTTGTCAATAGTCATTTTGGCATAATCTGCTCTTTGCTTTCCTTGCTGCTCATTCTCTATTATCATCTTACCTATTTCAAAATAAGTAAAGAGCATGGTGGTGTTCACATTGCGAACAATATTTTGCTGTGCGTTTTCTATAAGCTCTCTTATAGATTGAAATAATCGATCTTGTACAATCGCTTTGCTCATATCGCAAATGTAGGATGGAAATTAAACAAAGTTGAAAATAGGTTGTAAAAGTATTTGGAGATGGTTTGAAAGAAGGAAAAGTATTCAATTAATTCTGCCACAAAGTTCGGTTATTCCTTCCGTGGCGTACAAAAGCTTACGGCATAAATTAATGGTGATCCCGCTTCGGCGGGATCTTTCATTTTGTGCTTTTGCAATTTATTCCGTTTCCTTTTGTACTTGGTCAGGGATAACCGGAGATCGCACCATAATTAATTCTTAAACATTAAAATGAATGGTTATGGAAAGCGTAATGAATCTAATGATTGGAAAAGTTGCTGAAATTGAGTTAGTATATAAAACTAAAGTGAAAGCATCTGAAAGACCTGCGGTTCAATCATCAAAAGATGCGTTTGTTATTTTATCAGGTTTGTGGGACGAAAATAAACTTGAATTGCTTGAGCAATTTTGCGTGTTGTTTTTGGATAAGAGCCACAAGGTGCTTGCTTTTAACAATATATCCTCAGGAGGTATTGATTCAACCGTAGTTGATATTCGGTTAATATTTGTTTCAGCTTTAAAGGTTGGAGCCTCTTCGATAGTGGCTGCTCACAATCATCCTTCGGGAAATCTGAAGCCCAGCAAACAAGATGTCGCAATGACTAATAAAATTAAAGCAGCAGGAGAGTTGCTGGATATTAAGCTCCTTGATCATATTATTCTTACTCAGGAAGCATATTGTTCATTTGCAGATGAGGGCTTGCTGTAAGCACTCATTAATAAATAGCTGGAAATTATTTCCTGTCAGGTGACACTATTTCCCATCTTGGAAATCGCTATTTTATTGTTCCTTAATTTTTCAAAAAACAGAATGCCATGAGAACCTTTTCTTGTTTGATGTTATTTAGTTTCTTGTTTGGATGTAATGCTAAACAATTGACGAACGAAGAAGCAAAAAATTTAATTCGTGAAAAGGTTGGCTACCCTAAGGTTTGGCCGTATGAAATTTATCGGGCAGACGCAGCCGAAGCTACGCGATTCTTAAATGCCGGCCTGGAACGAGATGGTTGGCTACGAGTGTTAAGAACGCAGAAGCTTGGAGACATGGGCAAGCCGCTGGTGTTTTTTGACGATAAGGCTGCCAAATATTTTCTTCCAACTCCAATAAAAGATACGGCTAAGTTACAGATCGTAAGGATTGCTGATATGGATGTTGATCAAATTACAGCCATTAAGGTCGAACAAAATTCTGCAAAAGTTGAATACACTATGGTGTATAAAAATATTTCACCATTTGCTGTTCTGCTTAACAAGCCGATTAATGCTACCCAGCGACATTATGCATGTTTCGAATTGTTTGATAATGGCTGGAGGGTAGTGGAGTGTGGCAACGCAACTAGATAGGTTGGCTTGAAGTCATCCTTTTATATCATTCCTGGTGCGACATCAAGATTGTCGCAACTCGTTCCAATATTGGTTTTCGAAAATGTATCTTTACAAGACATGAAAACATCCCTGGCACATTTACCGGAAAAGAAACAAGTGGAGATCGATCACATAGTAAAAATCATTAAAGAAGTGGTTGACCCTGAAATGATCATTCTGTTTGGCAGTTATGCCAAAGGGAAACAAGTGGATCATCGCTACCAGGGAAGGGATGGCATCTATTATGAATATATTAGCGATTATGACTTTCTTGTTGTGGTAAATAAAGTGGTAGAGGAGACTAGTAACCACGAATGGACAATCGAGGAAAAAGCACAGATTTACAGGGCTCCTGTGAATTTAGAGATTCATGAAGTCGAGTATATTAATAAAGGCTTGGAAACGGGACAGTATTTCTTTGCGGATATTATCAAAGAAGGTATCGTGTTGTTTGATAACGGCTCTGTTGCTTTTGCAGAACCAAGGCAACTATCATCTAAAGAAAAGAAACAGATTGCTGACGACTATTTCGAAAAATGGTTTGCCAGTGCAGATCGTTTCTTGAAATATAGTGAGTTGTCTTTAGAAGAAGCAAAGAAAAGCAATGAACCGCTCAATGAAATCGCATTTATGTTGCATCAAGTGGCTGAACGGTTGTACTACACAATGCTTTTGGTGTTTACAGGCTATAAACCCAAGACTCATAACCTTCAAAAATTAAGGAGGAAGAGTAAGCATCTCAGTGAAGACCTGTTTTTGCTTTTTGCAGTTGAAAAGGACAATGAAGAAAAGCATTTGTTTGAACAACTCAAAAGGGGCTATTTAGACGCCAGATACAAAAGCAACTACAGTATTACATCAAACGAGATAGATATACTTTTCGATAGAATCCGAAAAATGAAGGAATTGGTAAAAGACGCTTGTTTGAATGAGATTGAAAAGTATAAATAATGTGGAGGATCATTCTCTACTTTTTTTTGCCATCGCGATATCTTTCTTTACCTCTTTTATTTCTTCGACGCTAATGGCGTCAAACATCTTAACGAAATCAGAAAACTTCATTTCAAGTCCTTCCTCAACTAACGTAATTAAAGACGTAAGTTGAATATCTCTTCTTGCACTGTAGACTCCTTGAACGATATTAAAACTAAGGCCCGATGCAGCCTCCAATTGGCGAACGTTTTTTACCAATGTAACTGAGTCATTCTTCGTCTTTTTATTTTGTTCAAAGATTTTCCTCAGCGTTGCAGCCAATCTAAGTTTTATTAATATTTTCTCTTTTTCTTCCATTCAAGACGGAAATTCAATGAATCTTAAATATTTTTTGATACACGTATGTGTATCGATGTGAAATTTGATTAGATTTGGATCTAAATAATAGTTGATTCTTTTAGCTCATTACTGCCAGCGTGAGAAACTGCAAACATGAGTGTAAAAGAAAAAGCATATTCACACCTTCTTAGTGGCGGGTGCTCATTTTTATTCGTTGCATGGGGTATTTTCTCACGCTTCAGTAATGAAAGAATGAGCCTCGCTGCTATTTATTTCAAATCGTTTATACATCCTTCAAGTGCCTGGTTTAGTTGCAAAATCGATTGTACGCCAAACCGCAAGAGGCTGTTTTTGAAATCATACCAACTTTTTTCCTGCTCTGATTCACTGGCATTGTTGCAAACCAACTGGATTAAGAAACCCAAAAATCCCGTGTAAAAACCACAGGAGCCTATGATGGCTGCCTGAGGAACTTTCTCATGTGTGTGTCCGAGGGCAGCCTGGCTCTTTTTCCAGTTCACCTTTAATACAAATACTGCCATGAAAATCATTTATTGCTTACTGTTATATTCCTTTTGTTATTTAACATCATACGCGCAAACTAGCCTCAAAACATATACAATAGGAGATAGTATCGATGTTAACGTTTTAAACGTGATAAAGACTAATGCACATCTCAGTGAAAGCCTGGACGCTATCAGAGATAAGTTGCTTATAGTCGACTTTTTTGCAACCAACTGTAAAGGCTGCATACATGCATTGCCGTTAATTGATTCATTACAACGAGTGTATAAGTCACAAATGCAGGTGGTCGTTATCACTTATGAAAATGACCAGAAACTGAAAACCTTTCAAACCCGAAGTGCGATCGGTAAATACTTGAAGCTGCCATTTATAGCAAATGATTCCCTAATAGCTAAATACTTTCCACACAGGAACCTTTCTCACATTGTGTGGATCTACAAAGGAATAGTACGAGCCATCACGTACAGTGACTATGTAAACAATGCAAATGTTTCAAAAATCCTGTCAGGAGAAACATTGCATCTCCCTGTCAAAAGAGATATTACAAACTATGACTATGAACAGAACCTTCTAATACTTAACCATTCAACTATACCTGCCTTCAGTATGCCAAAGAGAGCCTATTACTCAGCTGTAACCAGTTATATGAATAACCTGGGGCCGAACACTTCGGTGACAATTGACAGTATACATCATATCGCTCATTTCTGCTTTGTCAATTGGACGATACCTGAATTGTATTTCAGGGTTGCCGGTCTATTAACATTTCCTAAAAGTCAAATGGTGCTTGAAGTGAGTGATACTTCCCGGTATTTCTACGAGCCTAGGCCCGCATACAAAGAATTATGGGACAGTGCCAACAGGTATTGTTATGACGCTTTTTTACCAACATCAATGAGTGAAGAAGAAATGAAGAGTAAGATGACGCGGGACCTTGACGATTATTTCGGCATCACTGGGAGAATTGAAAGAAGAAATATGGAATGCGTAATCATCGACAAAGATTTCTCATCAAAACGTGCGGTGTTATCAAAGGAAAAGACAACGTTAACAGGCAAAATTAATATTCCAACAGTGGAAGATATGCTATACCTGCTTAACCAGGAATTTGGAATGCCTGTACAGTGCGAACCAGCCATATTGGAGGAAGGGCCATTGCAACTAACATCTTTGAAGAATATGGCTATGCTGGAAGATGAATTAAAGAAATACGGAATTACAATAAGAAAGGAAAAAAGAGAAATAGATATGTTTTTACTGAAAGAAAAAAACATTGGCATGCATGCAACGCCATGATATAACCAAACACAAAAAACAAGTAACCATGAACAAATCACTGCTGAGTTTCTATTTTTTATTATTGATCACACACGTACTCAACGCCCAATCAACACGGGTGGTGAGTGGGAAAATAACAGACGAGAAAGGCAACTTCGTTGAAGCCGCGAGCATTCGATCCGTCAACAGCAAAACGTTCACTGTAGTGGATCTGTCAGGTCATTTTACTATTGCTGTTTCTGGTGCCACAGATACATTGATCATCCAGGCAATGGGCTATATTGATGAACGAATTTATGTAAATGAAAAGATGAACGGTGAGATCAAAGTAACCCTTCGGTTCAATTCAAAACAGTTGGCTGAAGTGATTGTCAATACTGGTTATCAAAAAGTTTCTAAAGAACGTAGTACCGGCTCATTTGAAAAGATTGATCCTGCACTTTATAATAGAACAGTGACAACAGATGTCTTAAGCAGGCTGGAAGGCATTACGAGTGGACTTTTTGTGTCGAGGCTAAAGGGGTATCCTGAATATTTTATTCGCGGCTTAAGCACCCTGAACGCCAGTACCGGTCCACTGATTGTTGTTGATGACTTTCCCTACGAAGGAGATATTAATAACATTAATCCCAATGATGTCGAAAATATCGTTGTGCTGAAAGATGCAGCAGCCGCATCCATTTGGGGGGCCAGGTCCGGCAATGGTGTTATCGTAATCACCACAAAGAAAGCCCGGTTCGAACAATTGCCTTCATTGTCAATAGCTGCCAATGTAATGGTACAGCAAAAGCCGGATCTATTTTACTCTAAAGCCTTTTTGGCTGCGCCCCAATTTATCGATTTGGAAAAAGATCTTTTTGCAAGAGGTTATTATGACAATGACCTTGCGAATACTTATAGTTGGCCAATAGTATCGCCGGTTGTCGATTTACTCGATAAAGCAAGGAGAGGTGAGATAACACAAGCACAGGCAGACGCTCAGATCAACCAGTTTAAACAATATGACGTTAGAAATGACTATTCGAAAAACCTCTATCAGAAGGCGGTCAATCAACAATATGCTCTCAACTTATCGGGTGGAAGTAAAACGCTCAATTACATACTAAGCTTGGGATATGATAAAGACCTATCCTCTGTAAGAGAAAATGATATGCAAAGAATAACGGCGAGGCAATCAACGAGCTTTAAACCTTTACAGTGGCTTTCCCTACAGGCCGACATTAATTATACCAATACAAAAAATGTAAACAACGGCATCGCTACGATTTATCCCGGACTGCAAAAAGGGATGTTATATCCCTATGCGCGGTTGGCAGACGCTAACGGAACGCCGCTGGCGGTAGAAAAAGATTATCGCTTGCAATATATCGATACAACAGGTGGCGGTCAATTGCTCGACTGGACCTACAAACCGTTGAGTGAGATGCATGCGGCAGACAGGACAATTGTTACCCAAGACATTGTTACCAAACTGAATTTGACAGCCCGGGTCATGCCCTCATTAACGGCCTCCCTAAGCGGCCAATTTGAGAAAAGTAATAATGATGGGAAAAACTACAACAGTCCGGAGACCTATTTTACACGCGATCTGATCAACCGGTTTACTACGATTGATGGCAACACGGTAAACAGGACGATTCCGTATGGCGGCATATTGGATAGGTCGTTTAGCGAGCTGGCAACCTATTCTTTGCGGGGCCAACTGAACTATGCAAAGAATTGGCGCACTAAACATTCCGTTGCGGCTATCGCAGGAGCAGAAGTTCGACAAGTACATGTTACGAGTCAGTTGAACAGGACCTATGGTTACAACGACAACCTACTTACTTATTCCAGTGTTGATTGGGTAAACGAGTACCCGCTATATGGTAATTTCGGTTACGGCTACATACCAGACTATTCGGACTTTCAGGACGTAATGAACCGCTTTACTTCCCTCTACGCAAACGCTTCCTATACCTATCAGAATCTCTACACAGTAAGTGCAAGTGCGAGAAAAGATGCCGCCAATATTTTTGGCGTAGACGCCAATCAAAAAGGCGTTCCTCTTTGGTCTGCCGGAGCGGCGTACAAGATTTCAAATGCCGGCTTTTATAAAGCGGATTGGTTGCCTATGCTCAAATTCAGAATGACTTATGGATACAATGGGAACATGCGAACAGACCTCGCCTCAGTTCCGGTGATAAGTTTTAGTGGCTACCCCAATCGCTATACGCACTTGCCATTCGCGTCCATTACCAACCTTGCCAATAAGGAGCTGAGATGGGAGCGTGTCGGTATGGTCAATATCGGAGTGGACTTTGGTTTGAAAGCGGATCGTTTAACCGGAACGGTAGAGTATTACCACAAGGATGCAAAGGACCTGCTAAGCCCGGCGCCATTGGATCCTACACTTGGATTAAACAACATGATCTACAATGTGGCCAACATGAGTGGAAAAGGTATCGATATAAAGCTTACAGCAAAGATTATTGATAAAGCGTTTCAATGGAATGTCACAGCGCTCTACAGTTATGTCAGCAATAAAGTCACTAAATATTTACTGGATTACCCTGTTAAAGGAGGTTATGTAACGCCCGGTACGAACATTGCGCCAATCGAAGGCAAGGACCCATATTCAGTTGTCACCTACCGGTTCAGGGGATTAGATCATAACACAGGCAATCCCCTCGGGACCCTCAATGGGAAAGAAAGTACGGACTATTACAGTATAGTCAATACGACGAGTTGGGATGACCTCCGGTTCGTTGGTTCTGCAAGAGCACCCCATTTTGGCAACCTCATCAGTACCGTGTCCTGGAAAGGATGGGCGTTTTCCTTCAATGTAAACTTCAAAGCGGGTTATTACTTCATGAAAAGTTCCATCAACTATTCTGCTTTATTGAATAACTGGACTGGGCACGAAGATTACAACAAGCGTTGGCAAAATCCGGGAGATGAGTTGCGAACAAATGTGCCGTCTATAGTTTATGCTGCAGATCCAAATCGGGATGCATTTTACTTGCAATCTGATGCCAATGTATTGCGGGGTGATTTGATCAGGCTACAAGACTTACGACTGAGTTATGATTGGAATAGGAAAGGTTCACAAGGGCCTGTTTTTAAAAGTGCCCAGCTATATGTCATTGGCAGCAATTTGGGCATTTTGTGGCGCGCCAATAAGGAAGGTATTGATCCTGATTGCGGTGACGGTATGCCGAATCCCCGTGCCATTACGATAGGTATTAAAACAAATTTTTAAACCGCTAATATTGAATGTATGACTGTATATAAATCAAGATCGGTGAAGGTGCAAATAATATTACTCGCAGCGATATCACTGAATATATTGATGGTGTCCTGTAAAACATATCTTGATGTCAAACCCGACAAAAAACTGGTGCAACCATCAACGCTTCAGGATGCCCAGGCATTACTGGATAATTTTTTTATGAACGCTAACTATCCGATGTTAGGACCCGAAGGAGATGATGACTATTACTTGCTTGACGCGGATTTTAATCGAATGCCAGCACCCATTCAAAAAAGATATACATGGCAATCGGACGCGGTTGTGAACGATTATGACTGGTCCACTATGTATCAGAATATACTGTACGCAAACATGGCACTCGAAACGGTTCTGCAAGTGCCAATCAATAGTGAAAATAGGAACGATTGGGAACGTATCCAAGGATCGGCTTTGTTCTTTAGGGCGTACAACCTGTATTGGACAGCTATGTATTTTGCCGTTCCCTACGATGAATCAATTGCTGCGACATCACCTGGCGTTCCAATGAGATTGACAAGCGATGTAAATGAGAAATTGGCAAGGGGTACATTAAAGCAAACCTTTGATCAGATATTAAAAGATATGCAGCAATCCCTTTTGTTGTTGCCACTTACTGTTGATCCCGTTTCAAGACCTTCAAAAGCCGCTGCTTATGGATTTATGGCAAGGGTTTATACGACAATGAGAAACTACGCAAAAGCGGGCGATTACGCCGATTCTTGCTTACAATTGAAAAGCGATCTGTTAAATTATAACGATGTAAATGCCTTGGCGGCAACACCATTTAAAAACTTCAATAAAGAGGTGATCTTTCATAGCGAAGGTTCTCCAAGCAGGGCGACCTATTCACCAACTGCGAAAACTGACACAGCGATTTATGCCCTGTACGATTCCAATGACCTTCGCAAAAAAATATTTTTTTCATTAAACAGCAATGGTACTCATAGTTTTAAGGGCAGCTATGCGGGCAGCAATTATTATGATATTCCATTCAATGGCATTGCGACCGATGAGATGTATTTGTTAAGAGCAGAATGTTTTGCCCGGAATAACGAACTTGAAAAAGCAATAGCTGATGTAAACACGCTGTTAAGCAATAGATATGCAACGGGAACTTATGTTCCGAAAGATGCTGCTTCGCAACAAGCAGTTTTAAAAATGATATTAACTGAAAGAAGAAAGGAATTGGTAGGGAGAGGGTTAAGATGGGCCGATTTACGCCGTTTGAATTTTGAACCTAATTTTCAAAAAACGTTGGTTCGAAAAGAGAATGGTCAAACGTTTCAATTGCCGCCAAATGATGCCAGGTATACATTTGCGATACCATCAGCGGTCATCAAACAAAACGGATGGGAACAAAATGAAAGGTGATAAACAAAATAACAAGCAGATGTGTCAAAGCATCTGCTTGTTATCTCTAAACATACAAACATGCTGGTTATTGAATGTTGTTTTCTTCAAATGAAAAAACCGCCTCAAATATTTTGAGGCGGCATCCTTTACCTTTTCTCATGGTCTTACATACTCTAAACCGTTTAGCCGTTTAGTGAAATTTGAGCTCGCGGTCTTAATAGCTGTTAACTGAGATTGGTCCGGAATATTTGAATTTGAAGCGTCCGGACTGGTCAAAACAGCACAAACGGTGTTCGGGTCAGTGGGACAACCAGGATCCGCGCCACCTCCGGGTGCCAGTTGATAGCTGGTGTTGTTGGCAGGGTTGCCGGAATTTAATACAAACCATTGCTGGGTAAGTGGTTTGTGTGTTTTGTTGGTGGTAAAAGCTGCGGCGCTGATAGCAATAAGAACAGCAGCCATTCCAATTCCATATTTTTTAATCATAGCATGGAGGCTTTTTGAATGAAAAAGCAACAAAAACTTTAAGGTTACAATAAAAGATTAGTGCCTACTCTTTTACAGGTTTTCAGCATTCCCTGATTCTGCAGAAATGATGTATATAAAAGGCGATTATAGATGTATTGCCTTGTAAGTTTTAATACCGATGATGCTAACAAATAGGAACACCGAGTTAAAGACGATGTGCTGTTTCCAACTGAGTTGTTGGATAACACCGCCACATGAACAAGGCAGGTGAGGCACAAACCTAAGCATGTACAAGATATAACCAGTAAACAACAGCAGTAGGAGCGCAGAACCGTAAAAGCCCAAAGCCTGCAATTTCGGAAATAACAAAAATATCGTGATGACAAATTCAACCACGAGTAATGACCAACCTATTTCAGCGGCATACTGCCCAATTAAAGGAGAACGGGACAGTGTGGCTACAAAGTGATCATGATCTGTCATTTTTGTGAGTGCCGCGTAAAGCCAAAGGATGATTAGGAGTGCACTGGCTATTGATAACACAAGTGCGGTTGCTTTATTTTTTTTCATAGCATGAGGTGTTAAATGCTTGATCAAAACTAAACGCAAGCGTGAACTATCTTGATGCCACCTGACACTTTCTTACAACGATCTTTTTCGTTTATTTCTTTCTAACCTGCGAATCCGCATCAGCGTACTGGTGCTAATGCCAATGAAGGACGCGAGATAGGGAAGCGGTATTTTTGCCAGTAAGTCCGGGAATTCTATTTTTAATAAATGATAACGTTGTTCCAAAGAAGATAAGCGAACAATGTGCAACTGCTTGTCGAGTCTTTTGAAATAGTTGAGCATAATTTTTTTTGACAAATCTCTTGCTTCCGAAAAGTGCTCATAAGCATATTGCAATTGCGCGTTGCTAAGACGCTGAACAAGACAATTTTCCATAGCAACGATAATGTCATGGCTTGGACGTTGTTCGGCGAGGCTGCTTACGGCGACTATTATTTCTCCTGACATCAAAAACGAATTCGTGATTTCCTTATCATCTTCGTAATGAAAACACCTAACCGTTCCGTTGACAAGCATCCAAACGTGCTTGGCGATTTCGCCTTCTTTTAGAATGATGTCATTTTTCTTGTAATGGTGTTCCCTGGTATGCTGCAGTAGGAACTCTTTTAGCTCGGCGCTTAATGGATGTAAACTTTCCATGTAATCAAATACTTCCTTCATCGCTCATGTTTGATAAGGTAAGATCGCTAGCGTGTTGGATAGCCTTTGACTACACGATCTCTAAAACCTGAAACTAAACAGTCGCCTGGATGAATTCAAATGTGTTTGGTAAAAAGGTCGATTGTCAGGGTAGACGCACTTGTTCCAATGGTAAAGTTTTTTTTAGTCAGAAAGCAGTCGGCTACGCGTTTTCTCCATAAATGCAGCTTTGTAGGCAAGGCCAATAGTAATTGATTGCCTTTTGTTTTTCAAAATAACCATGTTGCCCTGTATGACCTCGATTTGTTTGACAGCGACTATATACTTGCGGTGAACCCGGGAAAACTGGTTGGGGTTTAACATTTCTTCGATCTTGTTAATGGTTATGTAGACCATCGTCATCCGACCTCCCGTTAGATAGAATTTTGCGTAGTTGTTATCCATTTCAATATACTCAACTTCATCAAGCTCCAACTTTTTGAGCTTACCTTTTTGCTCTGTCTTTACAAAAAAGTAATCACCTTCGATTATATCCTGTTGGAAGGATTGTGGAACCGCTGGCGTAAGAAGTCGTCGTACTGTTTTCATAAAGCGATTAAAGTCTATTGGTTTCAAAAGATAGTCAACCGCATCAATATCGTAGCTGGCAACTGCAAACTCCGTGTGAGCAGTACAGAAGATTATTTTGCGACCCTTCAACATCCCGGCCAGCTCAAGGCCGTTGTACTCCTCCATTTCAATATCCAGAAATACGACATTGCAGTCCATTGTTTCTATCATCTCAATGCCCTTTATCGGGTTTGTAGAAGTTCCCATTAGTTGCAAAGAAGGAATCTTTTCCACATATCGCTTGATCACATCAATAGCCGATTGCTCGTCATCAATAATTACACATTTCAACATGATTAATAGTTTATGGTTAACGAAACACTATATCTCGTTTCTTCATCCCGAACCATTAGTTTATAGTGGTTCTTGAAAGAAAAATCCAGCCTTTTTTTCAGGTTGTTCATGCCAACACAGGAGGAGTTGCCATATACCGGCCTGCTTCTCTTTTTGTTGGAACAATAAAAGTGTAGGTGTTTAAGGGAAAGAGTGACAATGATTTTTAAAGGTATTGCCGGGTCCTTTAAATTTCCATGCTTAAAGGCGTTTTCTACAAGGGTGATCAATGACAAAGGAGGAATCAACTGGTCGACTACTTCACCATTTACCTCATAAATAATAAACAGCCCATGAGAAAACCGGAGTTGATTAATATCGATGAGCAGTTGCAGTTGCTTTAACTCATGGCTTAGTAAAACCATTTCGTTATGCAACCCTACTTGCTCCAGTGAATAACGCATAATGTCTGACAACTTGTGAATGTTGTTGGCCAAGTCTTCGCTTAACGGATGAGCCTGCGCATAGAAAGTGTTAAGGGTATTGTATAAAAAATGTGGTTGGATCTGGGCTCGAAGCAAGGCAGCTTCTGATTGTGCTTGTAATGCCTTTTTACGATAGTAGTTCTGTACAACAAAATATAGCAGTGCAAAAACAAAAAAACGAATGGTGTATCCTACTATATTTTGAATGAACTGTACAAGATTAAATGAGTTCTTTAAATATAGCTGTACACCGAATAACGGAAGTATATCATAAACATATACATACACTGCAAGGCATAGTAAGCCAAACATGAGCAGCACTGCAGTGACGCCCAAAATGGCTCCGTATTTTCGGTTGAAAAATTGAAGGCAATACAAGCTTGCATAAAAAACAACAATAAACGGAATGATGTAGCCAATTACATAACTGAAGCGGAATGAGTGATTGCCCATTGAGTTGATACCCATCAGGTAGGCGGAATAAATGATCCAGCCGCCGATGTGCAATAGAGTAAACTGGGTCTTGTCAGATAGTTTTCCAACAGGTTGAACAGCCATAGATAAGGTCTAAACCTTTAAGGTACTATTTTAGTCCATCCTGGCTTAACGTATTAGTACGGATTCTAAGCAACCGATTGTTTACCTGAAAAGTTCTTGGAACAATGATGCATATAAATGATCGTTGACAGGATAAGACAAATATGAATCCTTGTCAAAAAGAAGCTTGCTCTTTGTTGTATTAATTAATCCAAATCTTTCCCTGTCTGCCCTAACAAGACCAAGCAAATTCGCTTCGGGAACTACAGGATAGTTATTGCTTATGTCAAAGTAAATTGACCGGTGCAAGTACATCCATGCTTCCCATTGTTCCGGATGGTCTTGCATCAGGGAAGCGAAGTTGTTGTATATCTGCTGTACTGTTGTTTCACAGAATGATTGGCGATCCAAACTTGTGTCGGGATAAATTGGATCAAAAAAACGTAAAGATGGCTCATCGATATTCCTGCGATAACCGATTGCATTAATAATCGGTACCATAGCCGCATATGCCAGGTAAGGGACTCCGCTGCGGGCAAATAGTTTGCCGTTGAAAAACTGGGTGAGGTGGCTCTTTGAGTGATCCGTTTTTACTCCCGTATTGCCGTCGATATAAACTAAAAGGCTCTTGCCTTCTTTTAGAGCGCGGAGCATTTGCAAGCCGCAACTGGGAGATTCCGCTTCAATTAAAGTGAACTCATGGTAAAGATAACTGAGGTGTAAGTGATCGAATGTTTCGAGATAGGAGTTTCTTTGCTTTTGGAGAATATTTCGTGCCGCAACCAGTGCATAAGGCACCTGCCGTTGCATCAAAAATGTATTGAGTAAGCGGTAGGAGCCTGAGTGGAAAGTGCAGATGATGGAAGGCTTTTCTAATAATAGATCTTTGATCTCGGTAGTGAATCCTTCAAGTGATAAAAATTCGAGCGAATCGGTGTGCTTATGTTCCAATGCGCTTAATTGCTGATGCAGAATAATGTGTTTAAAGTACTGAAGATGTGAAGCCGGCGGCAGCCAGGGCATAAGCTTCCTGTAGTTGGCGCTGGTAAGAGTGAGATGGGACAAAAGATTATTGTCTGTAACAATGTCTATGTTTTCAATGTGCTCAATAAGCGCATTTCTTTCGCGGATGTAGGCAGCGATATTCATAGCAAAAGGTTTAATAGGTAAGAGAAAGAAAGCTGCCTTAACGGCAGCCTTAAGTAGAAATACTAAGTAATTATCGGGATGCACTTTGGATCAGGTAAATCTGCCAGTAAACGATCCAGTTGATCTATTGCCATGGGTCCCTGGTAATTTGCAGTTTTCACTTCATGTGAGGTTGGTAAACACTGAATTTGTTGCATAATGTTTCTTGTTTGTTTCCTCAAAACTGCTAATGTTTAACACGAATCGGAACTTTATTCAGTGGATGATGTTATTCGAAGGGTGAATCGGTTTTTGCAAATGGTGAGTGATATTTGATCAAGTCAAAGTTCTTCGACAACACTGATCATTTTCTGCAATTTTTCTATGACAACGGTTTTGTCCTTTTTCTCAGCAGCATAGGATTTGCTGCGCATGCTATCGTAGGAGATGTCTGCCGTGTTGATGGAAGTAAAATAAGGTGCAAGGGTTTTGAAAATTTTATTGATGGAAGGGGCTAATATTACATGTACTGTTGCCGCGGCTCTGATGAGAATGGCTAGTTGATCAACAGATAAATTACAGTTGACTTTTGTAAAGGTATTTTCTTTCGGCTTTTTTGTCTCACACTGTGTAGGGCAGAATTGAGCAACTTTTTCATAAAAGTAAATCTCCTGCGTCAACCAGTTTTCGAATACTTCTTTGATGTTTGGTTTGGTGCCACTATTTGTCGCACCAGGTTGTTGAACGACTTGAGCGATCATCTTGCGCTTTAGTAACAGGAAATACAATTTATCGGCGATTGTAGAACACTGTTCTACCTTGAATTTGATAGTCGAAAAAAAATATTCTTCGAACTCAGTATGGTAGTAATTAAATTTTATGAGTTGCATCTCAATAGCGGCGTATTTATCATCGACATGCGTGTCAGCAAGAATGTCTGCGATGGCATTTGACAGGAGATGCCCGTGTTCAATCGTTTCTAATAAGGATTTGCTATCAGTGATTAACGTTGCGATGATATTGTAATGAGGTTGGTTCATCGTCTTGTATTAGTATAAGGACAATGAAATTAATAGAACGATTAGCGAAAACGAAAATCATTCAGTGAACAGCTTGTTTGAAGTGGTGTTCCGCCGTTTTTCAGGTGTATAAGAGGTTCGCTCGTAACCGTTGTTTTTGAACTTTCCAAACGCAGCCATGTGCTGTAAATTTCTTGGCAGGGCCTTTATAAAATCAAAGGTGTTGTTGTCGACGGTTTCGGCGAAAATGCCGTCAATGTCATTGGGCTGATGAAGATTGGTATTAGATAGATACGAGTTTCAGCAAATTTATGATTCAACTCATAAGTCCGATCGTGAATTTAGGTGCGCTGCAACTCAATTCGATTGTCTATGAACGTGTAGAACTAAGTGTTTCTGTTTAGTCGGATGTAAATTACCTAAATGGGGTATTGACAAAATGAAAAATAGTTTTTTATTTAGTGTCAGAATTACAATTAACCCTAAAATTGTTTTTCTTATTGCAATGC
>Ga0318567_10000459_pt1 | contig 17163 bp, 6 predicted proteins | sample GRESIP088b5f20_FD_203691 | JGI IMG/M metagenome (GOLD analysis project Ga0318567, IMG submission 203691) | Tropical soil microbial communities from Luquillo Experimental Forest, Puerto Rico - GRE.SIPMG.088b5f20 | ecosystem: Environmental > Terrestrial > Soil > Tropical forest > Bulk soil...
AGCTTGCCATGCCACGAAGATGTGTCAATGGAGAACGGGCGAAAAATTCTTTAATGATCTTGCGGTTGTTGAGTAAATTGTTCATCTGTGCTTGCAGATGCTCAAATGCAAATGGCTTTTCCATATAAGCATCAGCTCCAGTTTCAAGACCCTCTATTTTTGATTGTGTAGTATTTTTTGCCGTAAGTAAGATAATTGGAATATGACTATAGCGAAGATCTGTTTTCAATGTTTTGCAAAACTCAATGCCATCCATCACCGGCATCATAATATCGCTGATGATGAGCTGGAAGTTTTCTTTATCGATAACATTAAGCGCGTCTTGTCCATTCGCGGCCTTTGTTATATTATAGTGAACCTTTAGTTCCTGTTGCAGAAATGTTGCGATCTCTTTGTTGTCTTCGACAATCAGCAAATGTGGCTTCTCAACGTCGTGTGTAACTGTGTCGGTTTTCTCCTCTGTATTGTCATCTGTTTCAAATGTTTCGTATTCATACAGGTCTATCTCTTTATCCTGGTGAATAGGCAATGATAGTTGAAACACATTTAAATTGCCTTCCGGTTGTTTTAGATCAAGTACGCCTTTGTGTAATTCTGCCAGTGACCGTGAAAGCGGAAGCCCGATGCCTGTACCGGTTTGCTTAGATGTTTCGTTGATACGATAGAAAGGTTCGAATATCTTTTCCTTCAATTCAAAGGGAATAAGGAAGCCGTCATTTCTCATTTCAATGGTAAAGAAGGTATCGTTGCTTGTAAAGGGAAGCAATCGGATGATAATGCTTTTCTCTGCATATTTAATTGCATTATTGAAAAGATTGCTCAGTATTTTTTTGAATGCCTCCGGATCAACATAGGCTTGCAGGTAAAAACGTGGCAGTTCGAGTTTCATCGAGATGCCTTTTTGTTCTGCAACCGGTTTGAAGCTGATGAAGAAATCCTTCAGAATATCATTGATGTCTGTACGAATGAAATTCAGGCTGAACTTATTTGCTTCAGCTTTGCGAAAGTCCAGTAACTGATCTGTTAAATCGATTAGTCGGTTAGTGTTCTTTTTCATCATGTTCAGGTTTGCAATGTCTTCGGAATTATTGTTTGCTTTGCCGATCAGCTTATCCAGTGGTAGTTTGATCAGCGTTAAGGGTGTTCTGATCTCGTGAGCGATGTTGGTAAAAAACTCGATTTTGGCGCTGTAAATTTCGCGTTCTTTTTCAATTTCCAGCGTTTCCATTTTGCGCTTGTTCTGCTCGTTTAACGCGAGCAAATAGTATTTGACGATGGTAAAAATAATCGCCAGTCCAATCAGTGCATACACGATGTAGGCCCACGTATTGGCCCACCACGGATGCAGTATCGTAATGTCAATGACCGTTTCTTTGTCGTTCCAGACTTCACCGCCCGCAGAGCCTTTTAGTCTCAATGTGTAACTTCCGGGTGGCAGCTTGTTAAAGTAAATTGTGTGGTTGTTTTTTACATTCACCCAGTCCCTATCAAGCCCTTCCATTTTGTAGGAGAATTCATTCATCTCCGGCGTTACATAGCTTAATGCTGCTACATCCAGGTTAATAGATGATTGGTCGTAAGGAAGCGAAATATGCCTGGTAAAAGAAATTGATTGTTGCAGTGGAGACTGTTTGTCCCCGATCGCAACAGGTTTATTGTTTACGTGCAATGCTGTCACATAGACCGGGGGAACAAAAGTGCTCCTGGTAAACTCACCGGGATTAAAACTGATCATTCCTTTTGCGGTGCCGAAAAATAAATTGCCCTTTTTATCAGCATGAGCGGAATTATAATTGAACTGATCCGTTGGCAATCCGTTTGCCGTTGTAAATGTCCTGGCGTAATGTTCCCTTTCATTGAATAACACCAGTCCTTTCGCCGTTGAAATCCATATATTGCCATTCTTGTCTTCCAGTACACGAAACACCTGGTTGTCCGGAAGGCCATCTTCCATACTGTAACGCGTGAATTTTTTCGTCGATGGTACATATTTGCAAAGCCCACTTTCAGTACAGAACCACAAATTCTTTTTACTGTCTTCAAAAAGATTGTTCACGTAATTGTTGGGCAAACTGTTGATATTGGCAGCATCATATTGTAGTCTGCCTGAATCGCGCTTTGCTTCATTATAATAATACACACCCTTTCCATAACTGCAAACCCAAAACGTGCCGTCATCACTTTCATGAATGGCTTGTATTTGCGTGTTGAAAAAAGAAAAAGGAGAGAAGTTGTTTGTTGCACGATCGTATTTAAATAGCCCGTACCATGTACCAACAAGTATGTCGTCGTTCTTTGTTTTGTACAGCGTGACAATGAAATTGCTTTTTAAATCATTCGGCCCGTTACCTGAACTGTAGTGACGTATTACTTTGCCGGTAGCAATATTCATTACATCCAAACCATGTTCATAGGTACCGATCCACAATTCATTTTTATCTGCAATCAGCCCGTGAATGTTCGTGTATGATATACTGGCCGGACCATCTGGCAAATAGCAGGTAACCCGTCCGGTTGTGCGACTGATCTTGTTGAGTCCTGCATCCTCCGTGCCTATCCACAGATTATCAAAATCATCTTCACATATTTCATGTACAAGGTTGCCACTGATGCGATTTTGAGAAGACTGCTGGAAATATTTTTTGAAACGGTTGTTCTGTTGTGAATAGTAATTGACACCGCCAAAGAATGTTCCGATCCACACACTCCCTTCGGAATCCCTGCAAAAAGAATAAACTACATTGTCAGTGATAGCGTAGGGGTCATTGTATTCTTTTTGCAAATGATGTAACTCCTGATTGTTAAGATCAAGAATGTACAAGCCGGTTTCTGCACCTATCCAATAAACATTTGTTGCCTGCTGGATAATAGAATGCGTTTGAATGGGATTGCCATTATTGTACCTGGAAAGAAGATCGGTTAGCGTATTTGTTTTTACATTAAAGAGGAATAATTGATTGATTGTTCCAATTAATATTGAAGTGTCGGAGACGATATAGATCTCCTGTATGCGGGTCATCAATCCTTTGTGAAGGGCTGCAATATTATAAGAGGTAAAAGTTCCCTTTTCTTCATCGTATTTTTTTAGCAGCCCGTCGCTTGTAGCGCTCCACAACGTTTCATCCGGAGCAATAGTAATAGCAACTGTTTCAGCTCCACCTGCGTCAAGTGTTTTTGTTGCCTGGTTATTTTTATTGTATTCATACAAATGATAGTCGGTTATGATCCACACATGTTTCATGTTTCCCTTAATAGCTCTTACTTCACCAACCGGCAATCGCTTGTTGGTGGTAAAAGTTTCTCTAACCGGATCGTATTCATAAATGCCTTTGTAGGTTCCCACCCAAAGTTTATTGTCATCATTTGCATACAAGCTCAAAATAGAGTTGCTGCCAATGCTTTTTATATCGTTGTTATTATTTCGAAATACTCTGAAAGTAGCGCCATCAAAGCGGTTCAGGCCATTGCGTGTGCCGAACCACATAAAACCATTCCTGTCCTGTGTGATGCTTGTCACAGTGTTACTCGATAATCCATTATTAACCTGGTAGCTCTTAAAATAGTAAGGCTGCGCCTGTAAGGTATGCAGGCAAATGAAGAAAAAGACAACTGATATGGCGCGAACTTTCTTCAAACGGTTACATGTGTGATCAGAACAAATGTAGGGAAATATAGTTGTTAGTTGTTTGTTGATAGTTGTTAGAACTTAGGCAGAATCCCAACAGCTAACGACTTTCAACCAGCAATTCCATTTTGATACAGTTTGAAAACAATTTGAAACGCACAGATACTACTCATTTCCGAAAACTGAGTTTCTTCGCTAAGAATTTAAACCAAATTATTAAGCCAAACGATTGCTTTATGTCCACATGTAAGCACTGCTTTAAGCGATTTTCACCCGTGTTTTTAATCGTTCTGTCGCCTTTCCTGCTATTGGCACAAACTAAAAAAATTACAGGGAAAGTTATTTCCGGGGAGGATGGTAAACCCATTTCCGGCGTAACCATCGAATTACTTCCTTCACATAACGCGAGTCAAACGGATGGAGAAGGGACCTTCTCTATTTCCGCTGGTTCAGATACCGCCATGATCGCCTCTTCCGTTGGTTTTGCAAAGCAACAACTACGCATCGGCAATGCAACAACATTCACCTTCACATTATTGCACGCTAAGAACGAGCTGGCAGATGTAGTAGTGGTGGGTTACGGCACACAAAAGAAAAGAGATTTGACCGGTTCGGTTTCTTCCATCAGCGCCAAGGAAATAAAATCATTGCCGGTTGCCAATGCTGGAGAAGCGATGCAGGGCCGTGCAGCAGGCGTACAGGTAATTTCATCCGGTGCACCGGGCTCCAATGTTGTCTTTAGAATTCGCGGCATTGGCACCATCAACAACAGCGATCCATTGCTGGTGATCGATGGTATTCCTTCCGATGCTCCGCTAAATACCATCAGCCCTGATGACATTGCTTCCATCGAAGTATTGAAAGATGCTTCCGCTGCTGCCATATACGGTTCACGTGGTGCAAACGGTGTAGTGATCATTACTACAAAACGTGGCAGCAACAATGCAAGTCATCTCGAGCTAAAAGCCTTTGCGGGTCAACAAAAAGCCACAAGCATGGTGCCTTTGCTGGACGCTTCACAATTCGCATCGCTGCATAATGAAATGATGGCCAACAACGGCCAACCGCAGAATCCTGCCTATGCCAATCCCTCTTCGCTTGGTAAAGGAACCGACTGGATGGGCGCATTGTTCAGCCCTGCCCCGATACAAAACTATTCTTTGTCATACTACGGTGGTAATGGTAAATCAAGCTACTATGTGTCCGGCGGCATGCTTGATCAGAAAGGCATTGTCCTGAACACCAGCTATCGCAGGTATACCGTTCAATTCAACAGCGAGTCGCAAGTGCTCGACTGGTTGAAGTTTGGCAACAATCTTACACTCAATCACGATCAAAAGAAAAGTGGCGACTATGATATAAGAAATACAATGGCAGCGCTGCCGGTACAACCGATCTACAATCCTGATGGTTCATACTCCGGGCCGGTTGGACAGTCGTCCTGGTACGGCGACATCAACAACCCGATTGGTAAGGCAACGATCAATCAAAACCAAACACTTGGCTACAATGTATTGGGTAATATTTTCGCAGAAGTAAAACTCTTCAAAGATCTGAAGTTCAAAACAACAGGCGGTGTGCAGGCACTTTTCTGGGACAGCAGATCATGGCAGCCGAAGTATAACTGGGCGCCGATTCCCAACCCTCTGTCATCGCTCACGCAACAATCAAATAAATCACTCACCTGGTTGTGGGATAACTATTTCACTTATGATAAAACATTTGCCGGATTGCATCACCTGACAGTACTTGCCGGAACCAGTGCGCAGAACAATCGCTACGATTGGCTTTCTGCAACCGGTAAAGATTTCGCAAGCGATCACACGCAACAAATGACGAATAGCAATCCTGCTACACAAACCACCAACGGTAGTGCAAGCGAGTGGGCATTGATGTCGTTTATTGGTCGTGTGAATTATACTTACAACGATAAATATCTGCTGACTGCAACACTAAGAAGAGATGGTTCTTCACGCTTTGGTGAAAACAATAGATGGGGTTGGTTCCCTTCTGCATCGCTCGCATGGCGCGTGTCTAACGAAAAGTTTTATCACTCTAATATTATCAATGACCTGAAATTCAGAGTAGGTTATGGTATTACCGGTAATCAAAACATCGGCAACTATTCTTTCGCCTCTGTATTGCAAACCGTGAATTACAATTTCAACGGGTCGCTTGTAAATGCAGTGGTTCCGCAAATGATTCCAAATCCAAATGTGAAATGGGAGAGTGTTGCCCAAGGTAACATCGGTGTTGATCTCGGTTTGTTGAACAGCCGCATCACCGTTACTGCAGATGCTTACGTGAAGAACACTACCGACATGCTCGTTCCAATGTCAGTGCCTATTTCAACGGGTTACTCAGATATCCTCGTCCCTTATATCAATGCAGGTAAAGTGCAAAACAAGGGGATAGAATTGACCATTAATTCGCAAAACATGCGCGGTGCATTTGAATGGAACACGAGCTTCAACATTTCTTACAATCAAAACAAGATCGTAAGCCTTAACGACAGTGTGCCGATGTTTCAAAGTTTTGGCGGTGGTTTGAACCAAAATACAACCATTCAAAATGCGGGTCACCCGATCAATTCATTTTATGGTTTCGTAACCAACGGCATTTTCCAAACGCAGGCTGAAGTGGATAAATATGCAGCACAGGTTCCGGGTGCGGATCCTTACAACAGAACATCTCCCGGAGATATCAAATTCCGTGATCTTGATAACAATGGAAAGATTGATGACAACGACAGAACGTATATAGGCAATCCAAGCCCATCTTTCATCTTTGCAATGAACAACACTTTTGCATGGCACGGTCTTGATCTCAGTATTTTTCTGCAAGGCGTTTCAGGCAACCAGATTTTTAATGCCAACCGTGTGTACCAGGAAGGAATGGCCGTTGCGCAAAATCAAACAACTGCCGTACTTGATCGATGGACAGGAGAGGGTACAAGCAACTCTATGCCCAGAGCGGTTTTCAATGATCCAAATAAAAACACCCGTATCTCCAACAGATTTGTGGAAGATGGTTCTTATCTGCGTATCAAGAACATCACACTTGGATATACTTTACCAAAATCCATTTCACAAAAAGCAAAAATGTCAACAGCGAGGATCTACCTGTCTTGCCAGAATCTTTACACGTTCACGAAGTATTCAGGCTTCGACCCGGAAGTGGCTGCATCAGGCATAGACTACAATTTATATCCCGTAACACGCACCATCAGTGCAGGTATCAATCTTGTTTTTTAAGAAATAAAAAAAGCCTACAATGAAAATCATTCAATATACGATTGCAGCAGGATTGCTTACGTTAACATTCGGTTGCCAGAAATACCTTGACAAAGCGCCGCTGGACTCTATCAACACAGCTAACTTTTATCAAACAAAAGACGACGCTATAAATGCCATTAACGGCGCCTACCAGCCGATGCAGTGGCCCAAACTATACAATCTTCGCATGTGGACCACCGACATCATGGCCGGCAACAGCGTAACCGGTGCAGGTGGTGGAACAGACGGTATCGAGACACAAGATCTTTCCAATTTTGTAACAACGACAGATAACGCGGCAGCACTGGATATCTGGCGCGGACCCGCTCCGGGAATCCTGCGCTGTAACCTTGTTTTGGAAAATGTGCCCGGTATGAACATTGATGGCGCAGTGAAAAACAGGATACTCGGTGAAGCGAAATTTTTACGCGCCAGTTATTATTTCATCCTCGTGCAATTATTTGGCGACGTGCCATTGATCACCAAGGCGCAGGTGCCGGGCGATGATCTTCGGCCACCACGCACTTCAAAAGATGATGTGTACAAACTTATCGTTGGCGATCTGAATGATGCCATTGCGTTATTGCCTGCGAAAGAAAACTATACAGGGGCAGATATCGGCCGGGCATCAAAAGGTGCAGCCGCCGGCATGTTGGCAAAAGTATATTTGACATTGGGGAATTATCAAAAGACCGTTGATCTCTGTCAACAGGTGGATGGAATGGGCTATGCGTTGAATGATAATTATGCCGACAATTTCAATCCTTCCACAAAGAACTCCAAAGAATCACTTTTTGAAATTCAGTACTACGGTAAAACAAAATACAGTTTCTGGGACAATGAGAACCAGGCTTCATGGGTAAGTACTTTCACGGGTCCACGCAATTCAAATTTTGTAGGCGGTGGTTATGGCTGGGATCAACCAACACAAGAGTTTGTTGATGCTTACGAAGCAAATGACAAGCGCAAAGATCAAACCATCCTGTATGAAGGCTGTCCAGATTTTGATGGAAAAAAATACCTCACTTCTTACTCAACAAGCGGTTATAATGTGCGCAAGTTTTTAGTGCCACTTTCGGTTTCGGCTGACTATGATACGAATCCCGCTGACTTTCCTGTCTTGCGTTACGCTGATGTTTTGTTGATGGAGGCCGAGGCGCTGAATGAATTGGGCAGAACGAACGAAGCACAAACGCCTTTGAACAAAGTAAGAGAAAGAGCGGGTCTTGCAGATGTGAGCGGTTTGACAAAAGATGCGTTCCGGGATAAGGTATTGCACGAACGCCGCATAGAGCTTGCGTTTGAAGGACAACGCTGGTTTGATATCGTCAGGATAAACAAAGGGCAGTATGCACTCGATTTTCTTCACTCAATAGGCAAATTGAATGCCGCACCGAAACATCTGTTGCTGCCGATTCCACAAAAAGAAATTGATGCGAATCCCAATTTGAAACAAAATCCTGGTTATTGATCAGCGTAAACTAACTGTAAAAAAGAATTACAATGAAAACAACTCAAACATATTTTCATTTCAAGCAAAACTTGTTTGCATTCTTCATACTGTCGATGATCGGTTTGTTTGGCTGGTCATCCTGCATGAAGCACAACGATCCTGAACTAAACAAAGGCAACACGCCGCTGGCTATTACAGTATCCGATTCCAATGTTGTATTGCAACAGAAGAACGCCTCGACTGACGCTGTTGTGTTTGCATGGACAAGTGGTTCCAATCACGGCACCAATGCCGGTATCTCATACGTTTTTCAACTCGCAAAAAAGGGAGACAAGTTTGGCAATGCCATTGTGGAGAATGTCGGTAAGGCAACTTTTTCGAGAGTATACTCAGTGGCCACGTTGAATGATTCCTTATTGAAGCATTGGAACGCTGCGCCTGGTGTGCCTGTGACACTGGAAGGAAGAGTGGTGGCGATTGTTGCTGCTGAAGGTATTCCAGCTGACACTTCAGCCACGGTTACTGTAACAGTAACACCTTACCAGCCTGCATCAACAACGTTGTATCTTATTGGCGACGCGGCACCCAATGGCTGGGACGCAAACAACGCGACGGCATTAACACCTTCTGCCACGGACGCAACAACCTTTACATGGCAGGGAACATTGAAGAGCGGAGAATTGAAGTTTATTACCACACTTGGACAGTTTCTGCCAAGCTATAACAAAGGAGCTGATGATGCACATCTTATTTACAGAACACTAGATGCGCAGCCAGATGATAAATTCCTGATCACTACACCCGGAGCGTATGATATCACACTCAACCTGCTTACGCTCACGATCACCATCAAGCCATCTGAATTTCCTGCGTACAAAAGATTGTGGATGTTAGGCGACGCTGTTCCTACTGGTTGGAACATAGATACGCCAGCAGAAATGAGAGTGGATTCTTCAAATCTTTTTGTTTTCCGCTACAATGAAGTTCTGAAAGCAGGAGAGTTTAAAATACCCACGGCGACAGGTAATTTCAATACCGATTATTACATGCCACTCACCAATCATCCGGCAATTACGGACCGTAGTGCACAACTGGTGCCTGGAGGCAGTCCGGATATTAAATGGCAGATAACAAACCCGGGACCTTACAAGATTACACTTGACATACAACACCTCACCATCGACATCAAACCATTTACGCCATATACAAAAATATGGATGGTGGGAGATGCAACACCTGCCGGATGGAACATCGACAATCCAACTCCGTTAGTAGCTGATCCAACTGATCCTAACGTGTTCTCTTATACAGGACCGCTAACAGCGGGTGAGTTTAAATTTCCTTTAGGGACCGGCAACTGGGGTGGTGACTATTTCATGCCGGTTTTGAATCATCCTGACCTGAGTGTGAATCAAATGAAGTTTGTACCGAAGGGTGATCCTGATTACAAATGGCAGATAACAGTACCGGGCAATTACAAGATCGTGATCAATCAATTGTACGAGACCATTTCAATAACGAAGCAATAGCAATATTGCAGAATCACTTAAATGGAATTGATGAAGCGGATAATTTATAACTGTGTGATCATTGCATGCCTTGCGGGATGCGGTAAGAACGGACCAACAAACAATCCAATAACCTATGGGCAAAGCGCTTACATTGTTGACATTTCAACTGACAAAGCAGCTTATAACCCCGGCGATAAAGTGACCTTTACGTTGAGCAAAACTTTGCCTGCAACAGTAAAGGTTCGCTATCGCAAGCAAAGCGCTACGTTGAGTGAAGAGGCACTTGTTGGCACTTCATGGCAATGGGCGGTGCCACAGGATGATCACACAGGTTATTTGGTTGACTTATACGAAAAGGATGGTGATAGTGAGAAAGTGTATAGCAGCATCGCGGTTGACGTTTCATCTGACTGGGCAAGGTTTCCACGCTATGGATTTCTTTCGTCATACGGACAAATGAGCAACGATGCGATTGATGCAGTTGTCACAAATTTGAATCGCTACCACATCAATGGTTTGCAGTTCCAGGACTGGCATTTTAAGCATCATATGCCACTTGCCGGTTCGCCTTCCAATCCTTCGGATACATGGAAAGACATTGCAAACAGGGATACTTATTTGACAACGGTAAAAGGTTATATATCATCGGCACACAAAAGAAATATGAAGGCTATGTTCTACAACCTTGCGATGGGAGCCTTGAACGATGCCTCAACAGATGGTGTGTCCGAGCAGTGGTATATGTTTAAGGACAATTCGCATACAACAAAAGATGCGCACATACTACCAAAGCCGCCTTTTAAAAGCGACATCTTTTTGCTTGATCCTTCAAACACGGCATGGCAGCAATACATAGCAGCAAAGAATAACGATGTGTACACGGTCTTTGATTTCGATGGTTATCACATTGACCAATTGGGCGACAGAGGCGCGGAGTACAATTATGCAGGAAATAGCATCGATCTCGCCGGTAGCTACAAACCATTTATTGAAGCCATGAAAACAGCTTCGCCAAATAAGAAGTTGGTGATGAATGCAGTGAATCAATATGGTCAGCAAAACATCATTGCATCATCACCGGTAGATTTTTTGTATACCGAAGTTTGGTCGCCCAATGAAGGTTACAAAGACTTGTCGAATATTATTTTGAACAACAACGCGTATTCACAAAATACAAAGCAAACAGTACTTGCTGCTTACATGGATTATAACCAGGCAGACAATCCAGGCTTTTTCAATACGCCGGGAGTACTGCTTGCAGATGCGGTGATCTTTGCTTTTGGTGGTTCGCATTTGGAACTGGGCGAGCATATGTTGGGTAAAGAATATTTTCCAAACAACAATCTTCAAATGAAAGATGATTTGAAAACTTCGCTCGTTCGCTATTACGATTTTATGGTGGCGTATGAAAATTTGCTGCGCGATGGAGGCAGTTTCAACACGGCACCAGTCACTTGTTTCAATGGAAAAATGACATTAAACAATTGGCCGCCGCAATCAGGTAGTGTGAGTGTTGTGTCGAAGGATATGGGCAACAGGCAGGTGCTTCATTTGATCAATTTTGCCAACGCTGCCAACTTCGACTGGCGCGATACAAACGGGAATCAAGCGGCGCCTGTGCAAATACAGGATGCAGCGTTGCAATTGACAACAACTAAGCCTGTATCAAAGATTTGGATCGCATCACCTGATGTCAATTGTAGTGTGGCATATTCAATACCATTCACGCAATCGGGCAATACAGTGAGTTTTAATTTGCCGTTGTTGAATTATTGGGACATGGTGGTGGTAGAGAATTAGGAATTAGGAATGTGGTCGCGTAGGTGCGAATTGCATTCGCCCTGTAGCTCCCGGAAGCTGTTCGCATTTGTTTCGCGAATTGCATTCACGGAATTGAAAATTGAAAATTGAAAATTGAAAGTTGAAAATGAAGAATAGAGATTGCACATACACGAAGCTTGCGGCTGGTTTACTTTTGGCGTTTAGTTTCCTGACAGCAAATGCACAGAACTGGCAGAAGGCTGGTGACTGCAGCTCTTACACTGTTAATGGAAGCACCGTTGTTTTTACCTGCAGCAATAATGCAAAGCTTTCCCTAAAATTCAGCAGTGGAAGTGTGGTGAAGATTTGGTACGACCCTAAAGGTGTTTTTAAGAGAAAAAATGAATCGTTTGCCGTGATCAATGAAAATATTGACCCGGTAAATGATATCAAAGTGGAAGAACAGTCGCAGAGTTATGAAATATTTACAGGCAAGCTGCGTGTGAGAGTCAACAAGCATCCTATGCAATTGCAGATATTTGATAAGTATCAGAAATTGCTGCTCGCAGACTATAAAGACATGGGGCATGTAAATGAAGGCTTGTCTACTGCGGCTTTCAAGACTTTGAGAGGTGATGAACATTTCTTTGGATTAGGCGAAAAATCCGGACCACTGGATCGGAGAGGTAGGAGCTATAAAATGTGGAACAGCGACAAACCTTGTTATGGCGTGAATGAAGATCCGCTGTACAAAAGCATTCCATTCTTCATGAGCAGTTATCACTACGGTATCTTTTTCGATAACACTTACAAAACAGCATTCAAGTTTGGGACAGCTTCAGAAGACTATTATTCTTTTGAGGCACCTAATGGAGAAATGGTGTACTATTTTATTTATGGAAGCGATTACAAGCAGATCATTGAGCAATACACCATGCTTACCGGCAAGCCAATCATGCCGCCGGATTGGGCGTTTGGATTTTCACAGTGCCGTGGTTTTTATACGAATGAAAAATTGGCGAGGAGCGTTGCCACTGAATTCAGAAAAAGAAAGATTCCCTGCGATATCATTTACCAGGACATTGGCTGGGTAGATGGTTTACAGGATTTTAACTGGAACAAAGAAAGGTACAGTGATCCTAAAGGAATGACGAGATATCTTGATTCCCTTGGTTTCAAAATGATCGTGTCGCAGGATCCTGTCATTTCGCAAGCCACGAAGAAACAATGGCACGAGGCTGACTCACTGCAATACTTCGCGATAGATACAAGCACCGGAAAGTCTTATGACATGCCGTGGCCGTGGGGTGGCAATTGCGGCGTGGTGGATTTTACAAAACCCGCTGTGGCAGATTGGTGGGGCGCTTATCAACAGAAACCCTTAGATGATGGTGTTCGCGGATTCTGGACAGACATGGGCGAACCGGCATGGAGCAATGAAGATGCAACAGAGCGCCTGCGCATGAAACACTATCTCGGTATGCACGATGAGATTCACAATGTGTATGGTTTTACATGGGACAAAGTGGTGAAGGAACAATTTGAAAAACGCAATCCGGACAAAAGGGTGTTTCAAATGACACGCAGTGCCTATGCGGGTTTGCAGCGTTACACTTTTGGCTGGTCTGGCGATTCAGGTAATGGTGACAATGTGCTGGAAGGCTGGAGCAAACTCGCCAATCAAATAACAGTCGGTGTTTCTGCAGGAATGGGAGTGTTGCCGTTTTGGGCATGTGATATTTCCGGTTATTGCGGTGACGTGAAAGATTATCCTGCTATGGCTGAGTTATATACACGATGGATGCAGTTCGGTGTGTTCAATCCACTCAGCCGTGCGCATCATGAAGGTGATAATGCTGTAGAGCCCTGGCTGTTTGGTAAAGAAGCCGAAGATAATTGCAGAAAGGCAATTGAGCTGAAGTACAAATTGTTTCCTTACATCTACGCCTATGCACGCGAAGCGCATGATACGGGACTCCCTTTAATGAGGGCGTTGATATTGGAATACCCGGAGGATGAAAATGCCTTCAAAGTGGATGATGAGTTCATGTTTGGCAGGGAATTGTTGGTCGCGCCGGTGGTAAAGAAAGGCGCCGTTAGTCGTAATGTTTATTTGCCCGAAGGCGAGTGGATCGATTTTAATGATGGCAAAACAACCTATCACGGAGGACAAACCATCAACTATGCTGCGCCTTTGAGTGTGACGCCCATCTTTGTAAGAAAAGGTTCCATTGTTCCCATGATGCCGGTGATGCAATACATTGGGCAGGATAAGAATCATCCGGTGTTTGCAGAAATATTTCCAAACGATAATCAACAGGAAGCAACTTTCTCCATGTATGAAGATGATGGCAATTCACTCGGTTACCAGAAAGGTATATTTGGCAGAATTGACTTTGCATGCAAGAAAGAAAAAGTTAGCTATACAGTGAATATTTCTTCAGCGGCAAATAATGATTTTGCGCAAAACACAAAACGGAACATTGTGTTGAAATTACACATGAATGAAAAACCGTTGACTGTGGCAGTTGGTAATACAAAAGCCAAAAACCTTACTGCCGCTGCGTTAGACGCATCCATAACAAAAGAAATTTCGTCCATTGGATGGAGCTGGAACGAAAAGACAAATGTTTGTTCAATAAAAATTCCCGCAGGTAACAACGATCAACGTGTTACAATCAATTTCCAGGCAAAAACAAAATAATACTGATGAGACTGAATGTATTTTTGGGTATGCTTGTTGCAGCATCCCTGACTGTGAGTGCGCAGAATGATAAACCTTTGTGGAAAAGTAAAGCCTATTGTGTGTATGCAGACAGTATACGCCAGGGAAATTATGTGGCAAAGGCGATCAGTCCGACGCAGATTGTTTCCAACTATCAAAGTCCTGTCAACCTGTTTCAGAGCGCTGATATAAGTTTTAAATTCAGCATTAATGGTAAGGATAACGAAATGGTTTCCGGAACCGACCATCACCTCGCATGCATAGCAAACAATGGTGAGTATGAATCGCCATTGATAAAATTCGGCACTGTTCAATATGATAACTTCTCGCCATCAAATGCTTATCTATCACCCAATACAAAACTGAGGATCAGGCTGGACATGAGAGACGTGATGAACGCCTTTGCTGCCACTGGTTTTTATACCACCTTCAAAGGCGAGAAGATCTATAAGGAAGACATGAAAGGAGTGTATGTTGCCGGCAGCACTTCTCCTCTGATTTGGGATTTTGATAATCTTGTCAATCATCCGCACCTGCAATTGTATGATGAAAACAATGACGGCATTTACGAGGCAACGCTGCTCATGAATGCACATGAAGATAAAAAAGTAACTGATGCCTCATGGTCGCTGCAGGCAAATACCGATGCATTTCCCCGCTACCGGTCACCATTTCCCATTTCGGATGCGATCTATAATTTGTCGATAGAAGAAATGGTCAAAGCGGTTGAGCCTGACAGCACGTTCCGCACAGGAAAGGAGTGGGCGGGTGTTTGGACCCGTGACGTTAGTTATAGTATCATATTGTCCATGGCGCATCTGCAGCCAAAGGTTGCTTTCAATAGCCTCATGCGTAAGGTGAATGCAAAGAAAAGAATCATCCAGGATACGGGAACGGGTGGGGCATGGCCGGTGTCAACAGACAGAATGGTATGGGCCGTTGCCGCATGGGAATTGTATGAAGTAACAGGAGACAAAACATGGTTGCAACAAGCGCAGGAAATCATTAAGAACTCGATTGAAGATGATTTGGAAAATGTGTACGATCCGCAAACGGGCCTGGTGAAAGGAGAGTCGTCGTTTCTCGATTGGCGCGAACAAACCTATCCTAAATGGATGCAGCCCGCAGATATTTTTGAATCCGAAAACCTTGGCACCAATGCAGTGCATTATAAAGCGAATATGGTGCTTGGTAAAATGAGTGCATTGCTGGGCGACAAAGCAACCGCAACAAAGCATTTTGAGATTGCAAAAAAAATAAAAGACGGCATCAATAATTATCTGTGGCAGAAAGATGCGAATTACTACGGACAATATTTGTATGGCCGTGTCAATAAGACCTTGTCGCCACGTTGGGAAACGTTGGGCGAGGCGCTTTGTATATTGTTTGATATTGCAGATACAAAGCAACAACAACAAATAGTTTCGAATGCACCGCAAACAGACTTTGGCATTCCTTGCATTTATCCGCAAATACCAAATATTCCACCCTATCACAACAACGCAGTGTGGCCCTTTGTGCAGGGATACTGGATGCTTGCATCTGCAAAGGCGGGTAATGAAAAATCGGTGATGGAAAGCATCAGTGCCATTTACAGACCAGCCGCGATGTTTGTTACCAATAAAGAGAACTTTGTTTCAGAAAATGGTGATTTCCTGGGAACACAGATCAATTCCAGTAATATGCTTTGGAGCCTTTCCGGAAGTATTGCCATTGTGCACAAGGTATTATTCGGTATCCAGTTTTCTGAAGCCGGAGTGTCGTTCAAACCATTTGTACCAAAGCCTTTGCAAGGAAAACGAAGTTTGTACAATTTCAAGTATCGCGATGCTGTTTTGAATATTGACATGAAAGGGTATGGCAACATGATAAAACATTTTTTTGTTGACGGAAAGGAAGTTACTTCGCATTGGCTGCCTGCAGGTATTTCGGGAATGCATCACGTGGAAATCGTTTTGGCCAACCGTGCTTTTGGGAATAAGCCAATCAACAAGACTGTAAATTATACGTCATTGCCTGCACCTGAAGTTCGTTATGAAAATGGATTATTACAGTGGAACGCGATAGATGGCGCCATTGCTTACAAAGTTTTGAAAAATGGGAGGGTGCTGAAACAGACGGCCGGTAATAGTATTAAAGTTATTGCACCATGTTTTGATGAATACCAGGTGATTGCTGTCGACAGAAACAAAGTGCCGTCCTTTGCAAGTGAACCAATGGTTGTAGCAGCCCCAAGCGCGATCGCCATTTATGAGGCAGAAAATTATGCAGATAAAGCTTCGCTAGCCTATAAAGGATTTTCCGGCGAGGGTTTCATTGAGACTTCAACAACTGTCAACAAAAGGATTGTAATACCTGTCAACATCAACAAAGATGGTAAATACCTAATCGACTGCCGTTATGCAAATGGCAATGGTCCGACTAATACAGAGAACAAGTGTGCCGTGAGAACCCTTCTCGTTGATAACGAAAGGAAAGGAACATGGGCGCTGCCGCAGAGAGGGAAAGCCGAATGGTCTGCATGGGGTTATGGCAATGGCATTTTAGTTTCTTTATCAAAAGGCAAGCATGACCTTGTGATCGAGTATAAGGCTGGGAATGAGAATATGAACGGAGAGGTTAATCAGGCGATGATTGATTATGTGCGGGTGATCCAGTTGGAAAAATAAACAGACCTAAAATGAAAGGGAAGAAGCCATTGGTAGTGTATTTTATGGAAGCGGTGAACGTAGTAATTTTAATAAACGAAGGGCCATAAAAACGGTTATTTCGTTTACACATGATCGTAATATTTATTACGCTACATGCAGCAA
>Ga0318567_10000464_pt1 | contig 17059 bp, 15 predicted proteins | sample GRESIP088b5f20_FD_203691 | JGI IMG/M metagenome (GOLD analysis project Ga0318567, IMG submission 203691) | Tropical soil microbial communities from Luquillo Experimental Forest, Puerto Rico - GRE.SIPMG.088b5f20 | ecosystem: Environmental > Terrestrial > Soil > Tropical forest > Bulk soil...
GGCATCGCCAATCAATGGTTGCTAAAACCTTTGCTGATAAAGACGTTGACCAATGCGCCAAACACCAATGCACTTGTTCGAACAACTACAGCAGTGACTATGGCGAAAGGGAGCGACGCAGAAAATGTATTACCGACAATTTCAGAGGTCACTGTAAATTTTCGTTTGCTCCCTGGCACAACTGTTGCAGAAGTTGTTGATCACGTAAGAAAGATCTGCAAACCATACGACACAGAAATCGACACACTTTCAGCACGCGAAGCATCAGGCATTTCACCTGTTCCCACAGAAGGTTATAACAACATGAAGAAAAATATTGAAAGACTTTACCCTGCTGCAATCGTCACTCCTTACCTCACCATCGCTGCTACCGATGCTTATAAATACCAACAGGTGAGTAAAAACATTTATCGCTTTTTGCCGCTTGAAATAAATGAGTACGAGCAAAAGATCATCCACGGTTACAACGAATACATAAGCATTGAGAATTACAGAAAAGTGATTGATTATTTTAAGGGAATGATGGAAGCGGAGTGAATAATAACTGAGTAACTGAATAACTGGCCCGTTGAATCATTGGATTAGTGACTCATTGATCAGCAACCAAAAGTCGTTGATCAAGTTTAGTTATTCAGTTACTCAGTTATTCAGTTATTCTCTCAAAAACCCCTCAAACAACGCTAATGAATATTCAACTTCTCCGTGCGCAGGGTTCGTTGTTATTTCTCCCAGATAATCGCCATGACCGCCGGGCAAAATCGCAAGTTGCCCTTTTGAAAATAGTCTGTACAAGGCAACGGTGTGTTCGGGCATCATCATATCATTTGCGCCGGCAACAACAAGCGTTGGCGCTTTGATTGATTTGATGTCTGCCTCGTTCCAATCTTTAAAGTTTTGCATACGCACAACGTCTCTTTTAAACATCGTCATTAATCCCGCAGAATCGTTATTTATTTTAAGATATGCATCACGCAATTGTTTGGGCATATTGTCAATGGTTGCGTGATTCATGCCATCCCAAAACCCGGGAAATATGCCGTCTCTTTTATAGATAGAAGATGCAATGATCAGCTTGTTCACAATTTCCGGATGACGGATAGCAACTTGCATTGCGGTATTTCCTCCGTTGCTAAATCCGAAGAAAGACGCCTTTGTAATGTTTAACTGTTTCAGCAACGCAGCCACATCGTCTGCATCCTGTTCAAAGCTGGAAGGCGCATTCCGATCTGATGTATGCCCGTGTGCCTGCAGCTCCACGGCAATTACCTGGCTGTGTTTTGCAAGCTCCGGAAGTATCTTCCCAAAAGTGGTATATATCGTTGAACCTCCACCGTGAATGAGCACCAAAGGTTGCCCGCTGCCATGTATTTCGTAATACATTTTAATGCCGTTGACATTGGCATATTTACCATTGCTTCCGGTTGGTTGTGCCTGCGCTAAATTGACGTTCATTGTCATTGAAATTATTATGATAGTGACGGTTATCAAAAAACATTTCATCGTCTTGATTTTCCTCAAAAATAGAAATTGGCCGCAAACATAACAATGTGTAAATGCGACAATTAGCAGGTCGATTTTACCATTATATTATTTTCCACATATTGACCAGGCTCACTTTTTTCTTCGTGGGCTTTTCGCTAACTTACTGAACATAACCAACAAGTTTACCTGAAAATCAACGATGCTATGCTAAGAGATTATTCAACGATCAGTCCGTCTGCCAGAGCTTTGCTACTAATGAAAGGAGTTACAGATATTCCGTATGCCAAGGAAGCCGCCGAACTTATGATGCGGCCGGAACCTTACGAACCCAGTTACGATAATAAAGATGCCAGGCTATGGGCAAGGATCTTGCACTTCGAGGCACGTTACTTTAGCATTAACGAAATGCTGGAAGAAATTGACGCACATAATATTCTTGAACTCTCTTCAGGCTTTTCTTTTCGTGGCTTAGAAATGACCACTGTTAAAAATCATTTGCACTATATAGACACTGATCTTCCCGGCATTATTGATTCGAAAAAAGATATCATTGAGGATATGGTTGATGATGTGCGCAAACACAGCAAGCTGGAGCTACTGCCTTTGAATGTATTGGATGAAGAACAGTTTTCGAAAGTGGTTAAGCATTTTGAGAAGGGCCCGATAACAATTGTGAACGAAGGGTTGCTGATGTACCTTGAAGCAGAAGAAAAGGAAAAGCTTTGCGAAATCATCCATCATATACTACGAAAACACGGCGGTTGCTGGATCACAGGCGACATCTATTTTAAAAAGGATCTTAGCAAAACACTTAAGCGAAAAGATGAATTGGGAAAATTCACAGAGGAGCATCGCATTGACGAAAAGAAATTTGATGATGAACAAAGTGCAAGGGACTTCTTTGACCGCATGGGTTTTGCAGTAGATAAAGTAAACGAGATCGATTATAAAGAATTGAGCTCCTATCCTTATTTTGTTGAGAACCTTACACCCGAACAAGTGGAGGAGTTTCGTAAGATAGGTAAAGTAAGAGAAACGTGGAGATTGAAGGTTAAGCAACACGAATAGCGCTTCCCTTAATTTACCACTAAGACATTAACGGCATTAAGGGAATCTTTAGTGCTGCACCAGACCTGACAGGTTTTTAAAACCTGTCAGGTCTGGGTCCCCGAGAGTACGCATCCTCCCTTTGTGAGCAAGAAAAAACTCTCAAACAATTTCGAACATATTTTCAATTAACAACTTTGCTGAAAAAAAAGAATCAGCGCAAATCAGTCTAATCAGCGTCATCTGCGTGCTCACATCTTCACTCACATCGTTTTCTCCATCTCCTTCTCATCTTCTCTCGGTTTTACCGTAAGCTCATCAGTTTTACAATTCCAGATGTTTATATAATGTTCGCTAACAACCACGTACTGTTCCCATCCGGCCATTTTTTCATACAACATCAACGTACAAATATCTGTCGCGGTAATAAAATCGCCAGTTTGTGAATTGTGCGAATGAATAGAACCAACTGATTTCTTGCCATCTTTTTCGCCGTAATACGACGGCAAAATATTGGCATGAAGCTTCTTCTCCGTTAAAACTTTTCCATCTTTATCAAACGTAAGCAAATAATCATTTCCAAAAATTACCACGCCCGCTTTCTCGGCGCCGGTCAGGATATAGACCCTTCTTTCTCCTTTAACGATGATGGGAATAAGATTTAGTGAGGTGTTGTTAAAACTTTCAAACAGCGTATCCGACAGCATCTGTTTCTTCGCCGCATCTCTTATCACAAACAGTTCTTTTTCTTTCTTTGAAAATGATCTTTCAATTAGATTAAGGCTTGCAACAGTTGTACTGTACGTGCTATCAAAACTAATGGTGCCAAGCACTTTGGGCTTCTCTTCATTTGAGTAAAAAATACATCTTGTCGAATCGCCATCAGCATAAGAAAAGTAGCCACCGATATTGCCCTTGTCAGTATATTTTGCCAAAAACAAATCGCTCCCATACCATGAAGCCATTTCTGAGCGGTAAAGCATTTTCCCTTCTTCCACAATTGGCCTTACCATTTCTGCAAGATCTTTTTGAGCAGAAGCATGTAAAGCAAAAAACAAGAAAGCGATCAGAGAAAAGGATATTGTTTTCATAGGTTTAAATTAGGCATTAAAAGTCAATAATTAAGAATTAAGAATTGTTCATGTGTGGCATTCAAAACCAAAAGCAAACTTCAAGACATGTTATAAAATAGCCAAGCCATCCCTAAAGCCTACAAATTTTCAACTTTCAACTTTCAACGCTCCACTAAAAAAAGGCAATGGCCCCGGAGAGCCGGAGCCATTTTTGTAAACCTTAAAAACACCCTGATACACCTTATTGTAACTGCAACATTTGGACTATCTTTTTTGTGTCATTTCAATGAGCAGCAAAATCGCGTTGTTCGTTAAACCCTCTATTTCTACTTTATCAATATCCTGCAAAGCCAGTCCGTCTCTTGCATGCAACAGCCTTTGATCCACTTCGCATTCGCCTTCAATTGAAAAGGTGTACAAACTGTTTGCAGGATCTTCCATGAAATAAGTAAGTTCTTTTTTGGAAGAAAGTTTGCAAATGGTCATATTAAAAGGTAGGGCCGGATTAACCTCTTTCAATTTCATGTCAACCAAAACATTTTTGTAACCTTCGATGTCAAATTGAAAGAGTTGTGGCTTTTCAAATTTTTCTACAAATGATCCGATAATGCCAATCTGCAGATAATTCACCAATGCAGATTCATATGGATTCTTAACCACAAAGCCTGAATTCTTCTTGTAGAATCCGCATTGCACTTCTCCCGAGTGAATCACCGCATGCGTCCCCTCGTTATCGGCATATTCAATGGTACCCACAATTGGCAGCAGCACAGTATACATGTCTTCCTCAAACTTTGTGAGTGAAACGTGACCGCCCGCCAACGCATTATCATTCAACAATTGCAAGGGTCCAAAGGCCTTTTTATGTTCGTTAAAATAACTGCCGAAATTAAAAGTTGCAAACACTCTTAAATGATCGTTTTCAAAATGTCCGCGTTGTTCCGCGATGTACATTTTTGCAGGTAATTGAGTTATCATACTTCTAATGTTTGAAGTGAATAAATACCTAAGCTCTCACTAAGGCGAAACTGATTGATGATCATTTCGCAATTCTCATCATTGTATTTTTCAGAAGTAATCATTTGGTCCCCTACAGTGTCGTGCCATATCAAAGGCTGCGACATAAAATAAATTGCCACAATGTGTGATGCGCTGTTGGTAATATCCGATTGAATGATCTCGAACTGAAAGTTTTTGAATCGTAGAAAAGATCTTCCCAAACTATTCAACACGTCGGGCAACTGATCATTCAACTCTTTCAAATAATCAACAATGGCGGCGCTTACAAGGAAATTCAATTTATTGGCACCGGGCACATCATCAATCAATTGTTTGTATGTTGTATGTTTTTTCTGTTGGTTATAAAATTGCGCCTGCATCTTGAATTCCTCATAGGTTGCAGCAAAAACATTTTTGCACCATTCATCACTGCAATTGGCATCTATTATTTTCCTGTAACAAACCGTAATGATCCTTCGCTTCATGTTTGTAGCTTACCGGGTTTTGCGTGGTTGATTGCCTGTATGGTTAATGACAATGTTTGCTTTGATAACCGTTGCACGTGTTTATTATAAAAGCTGGTGCAAAAAATTATGGACCACCATCACGCGTTTGCCTTGATGTTAATGGACAAATCAAACCCCTTATCAACACTGCCTGTAACTGTTGCCAGTTCTTTTGCTACAGAATCGCTGAAAACAGTATCAACGTTGTTGTATGTGTATCCGCTCGTTCCCTTGGTATAACCATAGACAGAGCCTGTGTTGTTCACAGTAATGCACAATGCGTCAGGAAATGCAATTTGCGTAACAAGTAAGGAAGTTCCACTTGCATTGTACACATGCACATGAATATGTGTGGCACGACCTTGATACCAACCGGGGAAAATAGATTTGAATGTTACGAGTCCGTTGGCGTCTGTCACCTGCCTTCCTCGTAACCAATGCACAGATTGAAAGTTTGTAGACTGCATTTGTGTGCCGCCATACTCTGAGTAGTTGCCATCTACATCGCAATGCCAGATGTCAACGATCGCACCATCAAGTGCTGTGCAATTATTATTACTGTTAACAATGGTGATCTTTGCAGTGAGTAGCGAGCCAATTCCATCGCCTTTGGTGATGTCACTTCTCACGTAAGAAGAAGGTTGTTTTGTTGGAAACGGGCCTTCTGTTTCTGTAGGCGAAACGGTGCAACTTGTATCGGCATTAACATCGCTGCTACTTCCCGAGGAACTGTCCGATGATTTTGTTGTAGAGTCGTTTCTGCTGCACGCGTTTACCAGCGGCGCGACAGCGACAATACCTAAAGCAGAGAATGCATGCTTTACGAAAAGCTTTCTGTCCATAAAAATTGAATTTAAAAAATCGCAAGGAGTAGAATTATAGCATGGTATTCTCTGTATTGTTCTATTCGAAATTATCTCTCGTTTGAACATTAATAATCAAAGTATCGGTAAATGAAGTTGATGTACCGATGAAGAAGAATTAGGAATTAGGAATCCAGATGCGAAGGACTAGCAAACATACTAAGGACGCAGCTCTTGATAAATTCGCAAGTTTATAATCAGAAGCTAAAAATCAGTGTAAATCAGTCCAATCTGCATCACCTGCGTTCCTCTCTACCTTCGTGCTATCTCCTGCAGACTTGCAGCATAGCTGTTGCCAACAGGTAGTTCCCTGCCAGATGTAAGTATTATTTTTTTTGAACCGATTAGCTTTATGCCGGATACGGGAATAATGTAACTCCTGTGAATGCGGACGAATTTGGTAGCGGGCAATTTTTCCTGTACACTTTTCAAAGTCATCAAAGACAATACAGGCTTATGATTCAGCTGGTGAAATAATACATAATCTTCTCTTGCCTCAATAAATTCAATTTGCGCAAGATCAATTTTAACCTGCTTGTATTCACTCCAGACAAAGAAATCATCCTGAGGCGTTTCGGTTTGTTTTTCCTGGCCCTTCAACACCTGTACCGCCTTCTTTACTGCCTTCTCAAATCGCTCAAAGCTGATGGGCTTCAACAGGTAATCCACTGCTTCCAATTCAAAACCTTCAAACGCAAACTTTTTATATGCTGTGGTAAAAATAACAGCAGGTTTCTCATCAAGTGAGGCAACAAGCGAAAGCCCTGAAATGTCGGGCATATTGATGTCGACAAACAAAATGTCCACGGAATTATTCCGCAAAAATTCACTGCCGGCGATAGCATCCTCGAATGTGTGCAATAGCCTTAACTCAGCAATCCTGCTGATATATTCCTGCACAAGCGCCAATGCCAATGGCTCGTCATCTATCGCCACACATCTGAGTTTCATACTATTCACTAAATTGTAAAATTAGTTTTACGTTGTAATAACCGTCTGCATTTTCTATTTGCAAACTGTGTTTACCAGGATAAAGCAACTGCAATCTCTTCTTTGCATTTTCAATACCCTGCCCTGCCCTTTCCAACTGTTCTGATGCTAAAAATATTTTGTTGTGCGAGGTAAAGACAAGCTGTGTTTCTTCTACCGATAAATGAATTCTCAACTCGGAAGTTTCATGATTACTAACGCCGTGTTTGAAAACATTTTCGATAAATGTCATTAACAACAAAGGCGCAATCTCTCTGTCCTCGCGGTCTCCGGTAATTTCAAAACACAACTGCACGTTTTTACCCAATCGTAATTGTTGCAGGTAAATGTAGTCCGTAATGCAATCCAGCTCATCTTTCAAAGGCACAAAATCCTGATGCACTTCGTCTGTTACATAACGCATTATATTTGACAGTTTCATGATCGCGTCTGGCGTCTTCTCATTTTTTAGCAGCGAAAGAGAATAGATATTATTAAGCGTATTAAAGAGAAAATGCGGGTTTATCTGTGCCTTCAAAAATGAAAGTTCGGCTCTGGCTTTTTCAGATTCAGTGACGATCAACTTCTGTTCTGCTTTTGCCAACCGTCGTGAAATCTCCAAAGCCAAGCTTAGTGCTATGATGAGGAAATACAGGAACAAACTTACGATATCAATATGCTGCCCTTTTCTTTGTCCAAAACCGTTTGGAGGAGGTGGCTGCACATTTTGCGGATTAAGGCTGGGAGGCCGCATCTCACCAGGATCGTGGGGAGTTGGAGATAAAGGCATCCTGTCGCGAAACATTCTTTGTTCGCTCGGAGTCATCTCCCGTTCATTAAATCCCCTTCGCCTGAACGTAAGCAAATCAAAGGGCCGCAACGTAAGCGTGAGAAAAAACAAAGCAATCAATATCAATGTGTACCATATTTTCTTACCCGCGAAATACAACTTAGGCAACAACACAAATGTGTGAACATAAAACAGCGAGCAGTAAAAAGCAAAGTACAACCAATACGCACCTGAAAACAAAAATCTCCCAATGCCATTACCATTGTTAAACCCGGTAAAAAACAATACAGGCAAGGATAGGAACAATATCCAGCCGATAAAATGTACAAGTATTACCGATACGTTTAGCTTCATGCAATGGTCAGGTTATGACTACGAATATAGAGACAATTGACAATTAGGAATTAGAAATTAGGAATTAGTTGAGAGTCTGGCGTTATAAAACCTGTTTGAAGACGTCGATAATTACAGAGTTTCACAGAAGGATTGACGAAGTACCGGCATTCCAATTCCTCATTCCTGATTCAATGTCGTTTCCTTAAGGTGCGATTGCATGCGAATTAATGCCCTACGGGCATATGACCGATTGTTGAATCGTTTCTATTGATATTGTTCCCCTACGGGGAACGCTTGCCCGTAGGGGAACAATATCAATAGAAAAACTAACACCAGGGAAGACAAATGTCCGTAGGACATTAATCTGTTAGAGGTTGAATAGCTTAAGGAAACGACATTGATTCCTCATTCCTAATTCCTCCTTTTTTGCAACTGATTAAAAACATGCCTTTAACAAAATGCTTTTGATCAACGTCATAAAATATAAAACGCATGAACCGTAGGTTTGCCTAAGTTTCCTTTCGATTTTACTCCTAACGATTGCTTGCCATATGACCCAACGATTGCCTGTCATATAAACCAAGAAAGTTTATATGGACTCAGGTTACAACACTCCGGCACAGGTCATAGATTACGTAGTTGAAACGGGCTATAAAAAATCTATACTTCCCACAACAAAAATGTTGCTTCTTGGGATAATGGCTGGAGTGTTTCTTTCTCTTGCTGCACATGCTACTGTCATTGTAACGCACAACATTCCCTATCTTGGTTTTGCACGCCTTATAAGTGGTTTGATATTTCCCGTAGGTCTTGTGTTGATCTTGTTAAGCGGATGCGAGTTGTTTACAGGCAATACACTGATCATTGTGAGTTGTTTAGAAAAAAAAGCAAGCTGGAAAAATTATGCTAAAAGTTTATTCTTCGTTTACCTCGGAAATTTAATTGGCTCATTGCTCGTAGTTTTTTGTTTATGTTGTTACAACCATGAATGCCACTTGGACAGTCTTATAAGTGCATACAACATAAAAGTCGCAGCCACTAAGAGTTCCATGACTCCATCAGCAGCATTGATCTCTTCAACATTCGCCAACTTACTTGTGTGCATGGGCGTTTGGTTCTGCTACACTGCAAAAGATGTCGCCGGCAAAATCATGGGAATATTTTACCCAATATTTCTTTTCATTGTACTCGGCCTTGAACACGTAATTGCCAACATGTATTACATACCAATGGGTTTGCTTGCAAAAACAAATCCTGCTTATTTGCAAGCTGCAAAAGACATGGGCGTAAGTGCAGAGAAACTATCTAACCTGAATATATCGAATGCTGTCATCAACAATATTATTCCTGCAACCATCGGAAACATTATTGGCGGGGCACTTATGGTGGGAGCATTCTATTGGTGGAGTTCTTTAAAGAATGATCGAAAGTCAGTAAAGTCAACCAATGATTGTTACTGATTGATTTTATAACATTTAAATAGTATCATCATGAACACAGACCTTTCTTTAAAAGAGTTTAAAAAAGGAGCATGGAACAAAAACATTGATCCTGCAGACTTTGTAAAAAACAACATCACTCCGTATGAAGGAGGGGCCTCTTTTCTGCAAGGACCCAGCAAGAGAACGCTTCGTGTCTGGAAAGCAGCTAAGGTAGCCTTGAATGAAGAAAGAATCAACAACGGCTGCCGTTCAATCAATACAGAAGTGATTTCAAATATAACAGCATTTCGTCCCGGCTACATAAAAAAAGACGATGAAGTTATCGTTGGCTTGCAAACAGAATTGCTATTGATGCGTGCCATGAAACCCTTTGGTGGCATCAAATTGGTGCAAGCCGCAGTGGAAGAACGTGGTTTAAAAGTTTCAGATCGCGTGGTTGATATTTTCAACTATGCGAGAAATCACAACCAGGCGGTGTTTGATGCTTATGATAGTGAAATAAGAGCATACCGCTCAAATCACGTGCTAACAGGTTTGCCCGACAACTACGCCAGGGGCCGCATCATTGGCGACTTCCGCCGTATGGCACTTTATGGAGCCAATGTACTTATTGAAGCAAAAAAATTTGACTACACGAATGTTTCAGGAGAATTAACTGAACACAAAGTTCGTCTGCGCGAAGAACTTTCTTTGCAGATCAATGCACTGAAAGATATGGTTGTGATGGCGAGCGAATATGGCCTTGACATAACACATCCTGCAGCAACTGCACAAGAAGCAATACAGTGGACATACATCGCCTATTTAGCCGCAATCAAAGAACAAGATGGAGCAGCAATGTCTCTCGGAAATGTTTCTTCTTTCTTTGATATTTATATAGAACGTGATCTTGAAGCGGGTATCATAACAGAAGAAGAAGCACAGGAAATGATTGATCAGTTTGTGATGAAACTTCGTTTGGTTCGCCATTTGAGACCAGCATCTTACGATGAAATATTTGGCGGCGATCCTACATGGGTAACAGAATCCATCGGCGGACAATTTCACGATGGCCGCACGAAAGTTACCAAAACATCTTTCCGCTTTTTGCAAACATTATACAACCTAGGACCTGCGCCTGAACCTAATCTCACTGTACTTTGGTCAAATGATCTGCCTGAAGAATTTAAAAGCTTCTGTGCACAGGTTTCCATCGACACCTCTTCATTGCAATATGAAAATGATGATGTAATGAGATGCGTTCGTGGATCAGATGATTACGGCATTGCATGTTGCGTTTCTTATCAACCAATTGGCAAACGTATTCAACACTTTGGAGCAAGGGCCAATTTGCCAAAAACATTGCTGTTATCACTGAACGAAGGACGTGAAGAAGAAAAAGGTGCGCAAATTATCAATGGCATTCCTGCAATACCTGAAGGTGTTTTAAGTTATGATCTTGTACTGCAACAATTCAAATATGCAGTGAGCGAACTGGCAAGAGTGTATGCAAAATCAATGTTCATCATTCACTACATGCATGATAAATATTATTACGAAAGAGCCCAAATGGCACTTATAGATACAGATCCAGGCATAGACATCGCTTACGGCGCTGCGGGCATTTCAATAATTGCGGATTCATTAAGCGCCATCAAATATGCCAGAGTTACTCCGGTTCGCAACAACAAAGGCTTAACTGTTGATTTCAATATTGAAGGTGATTTCCCTAAATATGGAAACGATGATGATCGCGTTGACAATATTGCAAAAGAGATCACATCTTTCTTTATTGGCGAACTTCGTAAACATGTAGCATATAAAAATGCTGCACCTACATTATCGCTGTTAACCATCACATCCAATGTAATGTATGGCAAAAACACTGGTGCCACTCCGGACGGACGCAAAGCCGGCGAATCATTTGCACCAGGCGCAAATCCTATGCATGGCCGTGATTGCACAGGTGCAATCGCTTCGTTGAACTCAGTGAGCAAACTTAGTTATGAGGATGCACAAGACGGTATATCCAATACGTTCTCTATGATTCCTAAATCGTTGGGTTCTACAAAAGAGGACCAGGTTGAAAATCTTGTTGCTACTTTGAATGGATATTTTGGTCATGGTGCACATCACCTGAATGTTAACGTGCTTAACCGCGAAACATTGATGGATGCGTACAATCATCCTGAAAAATATCCTCAGTTGACAATACGTGTTTCCGGATATGCGGTAAACTTTGTTCGCTTGTCAAAAGCACATCAACTTGAAGTAATTGCGAGGACTTTTCATGAAAGCATGTAGATTTTTTAATTGAAAATTGAAAGTTGAAAATTGAAAATGCTTGAGGTTAAAGTTTGCTTGATAAAACTTGAGCATTCATTGCCCAATAAAGAACAACTGTTGAAGTGTGCGACGCAACGATATTGACAGTAGCAATACAGCTCAGTTCAAAATAAAAAAACGAACAAAGAGAGTGTTATTCTTCAATAACTTCATTTTCAATTTTCAACTTTCAATTTTCAATTAACTGAATTTTACAACCTATAATCGTAAGACATGGGTTTATATTTTCCACTACAAAATACAGAGCAAGATGCACTAAATATAGAGCATCCGAATAATCTTCGCATTCATTCGCTTGAAACATTTGGAACACATGATGGCCCGGGAGTAAGAATGGTGATCTTTGTGCAGGGCTGTCAGTTTCGCTGCCTTTATTGTCAAAACGTAGATACATTGGATGTGAACGGTGGCACTATGGTTTCAATAGATGAATTGGTAACACGAGCGATTCATCAAAAAGATTATTTTGGCCACAAAGGAGGCGTTACTGTTTCCGGAGGTGAACCGCTGTTACAAAGATCAAAGCTGATCACCTTCTTTAAAAAACTTCACGAAAATGGGATTAACACTTGTCTTGATTCTAACGGTAGGTTGCTCGATAACGATGTAAAAGAATTACTGCATCATACGGACCTGATTCTTCTCGATGTAAAACATATTGATGATGACTGGCACCACAAATTATGCGGCGTTTCCAACAAACCGACTTTGAAACTCGCAGAATATTGCGAAAGCGTCAATCAAAAAATGTGGCTGCGTTATGTGCTGGTTCCGGGTTGGAACGATCAACCTGACTTCGTTGAAAGATGGGCGAAACAATTTACCAGTTACAAAAGTGTGGACCGTGTTGAGATTCTTCCTTATCATCAATTGGGAATGCACAAATGGCGCATGATGGGCCTGCCTTATCAGTTAGCCGATGTAATGCCCCCTTCCCCGGAGATCAAAGAAAGAACACTGCATACTTTTCAAAAATACTTCGCGGATGTGCGTTTGAAGTGAGCACACAGATGACGCTGATTTGACTGATTTTCACTGATTCCTCTATCGTTTTTCTTGCCTGCTTAAAAGTCTCCAATATAGGGGACTTTTGTTTTGGGACCCCTTCCGGTTGCAGTTTGCCAAATATCCGGAAAAAAATCAGTGCAAATCAGTTCAATCTGTGTCATCTGTGTCCCAATCAAAGGCCATCTGCGTGCTCACTCTTCTGCTCGCTTTGTAACATAAACTCCGTTCACTAAATTTGATTAATAATTTTATATTGTTATTATGGACAACATCACACTTCAGTTAAACGAAAGAAACCGCGGCGCTTTTTACTACGAGGAAAACGATCAGCAATTGGGCGAAATGGAAATTGGTATTAACGGACACGACCTGGCTGTGTATCACACTGAAGTGAAACCTGAGGCCGAAGGCAAAGGCATCGCCAAAAAGCTGCTGGAATCAATGGTAAATTACGCTCGTCAACATCAGTTGAAAGTAATTCCATTGTGTCCATATGTGCACGCACAGTTTCAACGACATCCTGATTTATACAATGATATCTGGAAAAAGTAACCCGGCATAATTTCTGATACCAACTATTCTTTTAAATAAAATCCATCTATCGTGTTGCCAACAAACATTATTGCCACGGCAGAAGCCGAAAACAACGGCGAACTGTATACGATCAATCTGAATGTAAATGGTCACAGCCTCATAGCCGATGAACTTACGGATAAAGGCGGCCTCGATCTTGGCCCTGCGCCGGGAGATTACATTTGCATGTCGCTTGCATCCTGCACGGTGATAACGTTGCGCATGTATGCCAATCGCAAAGGCTGGAACCTTGAGAAGATACATGCAAAGGTTAATCTTATTTCAGGCAAAGTATTACCATCGGGTAACAACACGTTTTATGTAGAGCTATCATTCAGCGGAGACCTTACTGACGAACAGCGGCAGCGCCTGATGGAAATTGCAGATGCATGTCCGGTTCATAGATTGCTGAAAAAACCAAACGACATTATCACGATGCTTGCGTAATGGTTCATCAAATAAATTGTTTTGTATGGAGAAAAAGATCGATCATATATTAGAAGGAAGAGAAAAAAGCATAGGCGAAGAAACTATTTTACAACCTTTACCACATAAGGATTTCCGCTTTGCCAATCCGTTTATTGTTTTGCACCATTTGCCTGAACACCAATATGCGCCTGACTCTCCGGCAGAGCGTGTACATCCGCATCCACACAGGGGATTTGCGCCTGTAACATTTATGTTCCAGGGCGCAGGATATCATAAAGACAACCAGGGCAATGAAGGTGTGATCAACGCCGGAGATGTGCAATGGATGTTTGCCGGAAGCGGATTGTTACACAGCGAAGGACCAACAAAAGAATTTCTTGCAAAAGGCGGCAATTATGAATTCATACAGCTTTGGGTGAATGTACCGAAAGCTCATAAATGGGATGCGCCGAACTATCAGCAAGTCTCGGCGAATCAAATGCCGTCGCTCTTTAATGAAGAAGGCATCAACTTAAAACTTGCCAGTGGTGAATATGGAAACTTCACCGGACCACTGAAATCATTCACGCCAATCGTTTCTATATTTGGTAGTGTTGCAAATGGCAAAACGCTGAAATTCGCTACCAAAGAGGGTTACTGGACCTTGCTTTATTTTTTGAAAGGCGCCGCAAATGTTAATGGCAGCCAGGTCAAATCGCATGAGCTTATCATCTTTGAAAAAGAAAATACAGACATTCAGATAGCAACTGAAGCTGATTGCAAAATCATTTTCTTATCTGCCGAACCAATCAACGAACCTGTTGCTGCAAAAGGAAATATTGTGATGAATACCGAAGAAGAAGTTTTGCAAGCAGAACAAGATTATGCCGACGGCAAATTTGGGACGTTGGATTATTAAATGCACTCAGGCATCGACAAGCCTAATTTAGCTTCGTCACCTCAATCATTCATAATTCATCGTTCATAATTTTGCGCCAGCAGCGGGAAAAATCAGCGTAAATCACTCCAATCAGCGTCATCTGCGTGCTCACTAAACAAAAAAAAGTGCGAGGCTTTTGGCCCCGCACCGGTAGTCGAATATATGCTTGCTTACAAAACACTAATTAAATGAACCTGTTCACAAGATTTTCGAAGTACTCTTGTTTGCCGCTCTTAGTTGCAGGTTCGCCGTTTTCAATGGCATAGGCACGAAGATCTTCGAGAGAAAGTTTGCCTTGCTCGTATTCTTTTCCTTTTCCGCCATCAAATGATGCATAACGTTCAGTACGCAATTTTTTGTATTCAGATTTGTTAAGGATGTTATCAGCAATGATCAACGCTCTTGCGAAGTTGTCCATTCCACCAACATGTGCGTGGAAGATATCATCGATGTCTGTAGAGTTTCTGCGGATCTTCGCATCGAAGTTGATACCACCACCCTGCAAGCCACCGGCTTCAACAATTACAAGCATTGCTTCAGCCAATTCATTCAGGTTGTTAGGGAACTGGTCCGTATCCCAACCATTTTGATAATCACCACGATTTGCATCAATGCTACCCAACATGCCAGCATCTGCAGCAACTTGCAATTCGTGTTGGAAAGTGTGACCAGCAAGTGTTGCGTGGTTTACTTCAATGTTTAGTTTGAAATCATTCAACAGATCGTATTGACGCAAGAAACCAATTACAGTTTCGCTGTCATAATCGTATTGGTGCTTAGTTGGTTCACAAGGTTTAGGCTCGATGAAGAATGTACCTGTGAAACCATTTTTTCTTGCATAATCTTTCGCTGTGTGCAGGAAGCGTGCAAAATGTTCTTTCTCACGTTTCATGTTCGTGTTCAGCAAACTCATGTAACCTTCGCGGCCGCCCCAGAACACATAGTTCTCCCCTTTCAAAGCGATGGTTGCATCAATCGCAGCTTTCACTTGTGCACCAGCGTGTGACAACACATGGAAATCAGGATTGGTAGAAGCACCATTCATATATCTTTTGTGAGAAAATACATTCGCAGTACCCCACAAAAGTTTAACGCCGCTGTCAGCTTGTTTTTGTTTTGCATATTCAACCAATGCAGCCAAACGTTTTTCGTTGTCAGCAACATTGTCCGTATAGTCTACAACGTCCACATCATGGAAGCAGTAGTAAGGAAGATTCATTTTTGTAAGAAATTCAAAAGCTGCATCCATCTTGTCTTTCGCTCTTTCTACAGCATCAGCTTTTTCGTTCCAGTCATGAATGATGGTTGCACCGCCAAATGGATCGCTGCCATTTGCGCAGAAAGAGTGCCAGTAACAACCTGCAAAGCGCAAATATTCTTTCATTGTTTTTCCGCCGATCACACGGTTTTCGTCATAATAGCGAAAAGCAAGCGGGTTGTCAGTTTGAGGACCTTCAAATTTGATTTGTCCTACACCTTTAAAAAACTCTTTCGAGCCAGTTACAATCTTTGACATATCGTTTGTTTGTTTTTTATTTTGTTTCACGCAAAGGCGCAAAGAAGAAAAGCCAAGAACGCAAAGGGTTTTCTCAAACCATCAAGCTGTTCTAATACTCTTCACATTTCGCACACAAAGCATTTTCAAATTTTCAAATCTTCAAATTTTCAAATAAACTTCTGTAGCAATTCTTTCCAATCGTAATAAAACTCGTCATACAACTTCGTCTCATCCGGTTCTATCAGTTTCAACGGTTTCTCGTCCGCAAATGCATCCTTAGGCGTGCTATACGCACCAACACCAATGCCTGCGCCTATTGCCGCGCCCACACTACCATCGCACTCGTACAACTCAACAGGAACACCTGTTGCATTTACAAATGATTTCGCAAAAAGATCGCTTAAGAAAAGATTTGCTTTGCCCGCACGAATCACTTGTGGATTCATGCCATTTTCACGCATAATATCCAAACCATAGCGGAATGCAAAAGCGATACCTTCCTGTGATGCACGTTGTACATGTTCCTGAGAATGCAAATTCAAATCGATGTTATGAAAATGTGCGCCAACTATCTTATTGTTCAACATTCTTTCCGCACCATTTCCAAAAGGCAATACACGTAACCCATCGCTGCCCGCAGGAGCTTTTTTGTGCGAATCATTCATTTGAGAATAAGAGATCGCCGGCGTGAATGTATTCTTCACCCAACGGTTCAAAATACCTGTTCCGTTAATGCAAAGCAGTACACCAAGACGTTGCTCATCCTCACGGTGATTCACATGCGCAAATGTATTTACGCG
>Ga0318567_10000465_pt1 | contig 16924 bp, 9 predicted proteins | sample GRESIP088b5f20_FD_203691 | JGI IMG/M metagenome (GOLD analysis project Ga0318567, IMG submission 203691) | Tropical soil microbial communities from Luquillo Experimental Forest, Puerto Rico - GRE.SIPMG.088b5f20 | ecosystem: Environmental > Terrestrial > Soil > Tropical forest > Bulk soil...
CTAAAAAATATCCAAATAATTCATAAAAAAATAAATTTAAATTAATGATATGCTCAATAAAATATTGCATATCTAACAATTTAGTGAAATAAGTGAATTATATTTGTAGTCTGCCAATGAAATAATGCTTGTCCTAATGCACAAGTAACCGAACTAACTGATTGCACCAAAACTGTTGTGGTAATAATTTCTCTTAACAAAAACCTATTGCGCTGCTATGGCAAGTAACGTTGGATTGTATTCTCCCGAATTTGAGCGTGATGCGTGCGGGATCGGGTTCGTCGCCAATATTAAAGGCAACAAGAACCATCAGGTCGTTTCTGACGCGTTAACCATCCTGGAAAACATGGAACACCGCGGAGCCTGTGGTTGCGAAAGCAACACTGGCGATGGAGCAGGTATCCTCATCCAGATTCCTCACGAATTCTTCTTTGAAGAGTGTATTAAACTTGGTGTACACCTCCCTGCTTATGGCAGATACGGTGTCGGCGCCATCTATTTTCCAAAGGAAATTAAACTGCGTGAAGAATGCCGTGATATTTTCATTCGCTCTGCTGAAAAGCTCGGCCTTGAAATTATTACCTGGAGAAAAGTTCCGGTTAATCCTGATGACATCGGACCTACAGCCCTGTCTGTAGAGCCTGAAATGGAACATGTGTTCATCGCATGCCCGGACCACATCAGCAATCCGGAAGACTTCGAACGTAAGTTATTTGTGCTCCGCAATTACGCACAACACACAATCAACAGCACAGTAAAAAAAGACGCTATCGGTTTCTACGTAGCTTCTCTTTCTTATAAAACTCTGGTGTACAAAGGTCAGCTTACGAGCACCCAGGTACGCCATTACTTCCCTGATCTTAGCAACAAAAGTGTAGTAAGTGCCTTCGGCCTTGTGCACTCCCGTTTTGCTACCAACACCTTCCCATCATGGAAACTGGCGCAGCCTTTCCGTTATGTGGCACACAATGGTGAGATCAACACATTGCAGGGCAACCTCAACTGGCTTAAAACAAGCGAAAAAGGTTTCACATCTCCTTATTTCTCCAAAGAAGAAATGGAAATGCTGTTGCCGCTTGTTACTGAAGGTCAGTCTGATTCTGCTTGCCTTGACAACATGATCGAACTGCTTACGCTTTGCGGCCGTTCACTACCTCACGTTATGATGATGCTGGTGCCGGAAGCCTGGGATGGCAACGAGGAAATGGATCCGGTTAAAAAAGCATTCTACGAATATCACTCTGCAATGATGGAACCATGGGATGGCCCTGCGTCTCTTTCATTTACAGATGGAAAAATCATCGGTGCTACGCTTGACAGAAACGGTCTTCGTCCGTCACGTTATTGCGTTACTACAGATGACCGCGTAATCATGGCTTCAGAAACAGGCGCGTTGCCTGTTGACCAGCGCCTGGTGAAAGAAAAAGGTCGTCTGCAGCCAGGTAAAATGTTCGTGGTAGATATGGAGCAAGGTCGCATCATCAGCGATGACGAACTGAAAGCAAATATCTGCGGACAAAAACCTTACGGTGAATGGTTGAACAAATACAAGATCCGTTTGGAAGAATTGCCTGAACCTCGCGTTAGTTTCACGCACCTTTCAAGCGAGCAGGTTTTCAAATATCAAAAAGCATTTGGTTACTCAACAGAAGATCTCGAAACAATCATCGCTCCAATGGCGACTGATGGTAAAGAACCAATTGGTTCTATGGGAACTGACGCGCCTCTGGCCGTATTGAGTGATCAGCCACAACATATCACCAGCTATTTTAAACAACTTTTCGCGCAGGTAACCAATCCACCAATCGATCCTATTCGTGAGCGTTTGGTAATGTCACTTGCAACATTTGTTGGTAATAACGGAAATCTTCTTGTAGAAGATCCGCTTGCTTGTCATAGTGTAGCTCTCAAACAGCCTGTATTAAATAACCATGAGCTGGAACAAATCAGAAGTATTGATACAGGCATTTACCAGGCTAAAACTTTGCAGTGTTATTTCCGCGCCGATGGCAAACCGGGTTCACTGCAAAAGGGCCTTGACCGTCTTTGCCGTTATGCAGTAGATGCTGCGGAAGATGGTTTCGAAGTGTTGATTCTTTCCGACAGAGCGATCGATTCAGATCACGCTGCTATTCCTTCATTGCTTGCAACTGCAGCAGTGCACCACCATTTGATCCGCAAAGGATACCGTGGCCGTGTAGGTTTGGTAGTAGAAGCAGGAGACGTTTGGGAAGTGCACCATTTCGCATGTTTAATAGGTTTCGGTGCCACAGCCATTAACCCTTATCTTGCTATTTCCTCTATCAGAGACATGAAGTTGAGTGGTAAACTGCAAACTGAATTGGAAGTAGATTACCTGAAAAAGAATTACGTGAAAGCCGTTAATGACGGGCTTTTGAAAGTGTTCTCTAAAATGGGTATCTCTACTTTGCAGTCTTATCAAGGTGCGCAAATTTTCGAGATCATTGGTATCAACAAAGCAGTAGTGGACAAATATTTCACTGGCGCTACATCACGCATTGAAGGCATGGGCCTTGATGAAATTGCCCGCGAAACTTTGACCAAACACAAATATGCTTTCAGCAAAAAAGACACGCCGGTTGACAGACTTTCTGTTGGTGGTGTGTACCAATGGAAACGTAAAGGTGAGTTCCACTTGTTCAACCCAACTACAATTCACCTGCTGCAACATTCTACTCGCATGAACGATTACAACACGTTCAAGAAGTACTCTAAAGCAGTGAATGACCAGGGTGAAAGAGCGGCTACATTAAGAAGTCTTTTCCAATTCAAACATCTCCGTCCAGCTATTTCCATCGACGAAGTAGAACCGGCAGAAAAAATATACAAACGCTTCGCAACAGGTGCCATGAGCTTCGGTTCTATTTCCTGGGAAGCGCACACTACCCTTGCCGTTGCGATGAACCGTCTTGGCGGCCGTAGCAATACAGGTGAAGGTGGTGAAGATGAAAGACGCTATGATAAAATGTCGAATGGCGATTCTATGCGTTCTTCCATCAAACAGGTTGCCTCTGCACGTTTCGGTGTAACAAGCTTATACCTTACCGAAGCAGACGAGCTGCAAATTAAAATGGCGCAAGGTGCAAAACCAGGTGAAGGCGGACAGTTACCGGGCCACAAAGTTGATGACTGGATCGGTAAGACTCGTCACTCCACACCGGGTGTAGGTTTGATCTCTCCTCCTCCGCACCACGACATTTACTCAATCGAAGATTTGGCTCAGTTAATATTCGATCTTAAAAATGCCAACCGTGCCGCTCGTATCAGCGTGAAGCTGGTATCTAAAGCAGGTGTTGGTACCATTGCTGCGGGTGTTGCAAAAGCAAAAGCAGATGTGGTATTGATCGCAGGTTACGATGGTGGCACAGGTGCTTCTCCATTGAGTTCTATCAAGCACGCTGGTTTGCCTTGGGAACTTGGCCTTGCAGAAGCGCAGCAAACTTTGTTGAAAAACAGATTGCGTAGCCGCGTGGTATTGCAGGCTGACGGACAAATGAAAACCGGCCGAGACATTGCTATCGCTGCATTGCTGGGTGCTGAAGAATGGGGTGTTGCAACTGCTGCTCTTGTAGTAGAAGGTTGTATCATGATGCGCAAATGTCACCTAAACACTTGCCCTGTAGGTGTTGCTACACAAGATCCTGAGCTGAGAAAAAGATTTACAGGTGATGCTGATCACGTAGTGAATTTCTTCAAATTCCTTACACAGGAATTGAGAGAGATCATGGCTGATCTTGGTTTCAGAACTGTAGAAGAAATGGTTGGCCAGGTGGAAAATCTGGAAGTAAGAGACAACATCGACCACTGGAAATACAGCAAACTGAACCTCGCTCCTATTTTGTACAAAGAGCCAACTGCTGAATTCACTGGTATGTACAACATGGAAGAGCAGGATCACCTGATGCAAAACATCCTTGACTGGAAATTGCTCGAAGCTGCTAAACCTGCATTGGAGAAGAAAGAAAAAGTAAAAGCTTCTTTCGACATCATCAATACAGACAGAACTACTGGTACTGTACTTTCTAACGAAATAACTAAAAAATACAGAGCGGCTGGTTTGCCGGAAGATACCGTTCACATGAAGTTTACCGGAACTGCCGGACAAAGCTTTGGTGCGTTCAACACAAACGGTATTACACTGGAACTGGAAGGTGACGCGAATGACTACTTTGGTAAAGGTCTTAGCGGAGCCAAGTTGATAGTTTATCCTTCTAAACAGGCAAGTTTTGTTCCTGAAGAAAATATTTTGATTGGTAACGTTGCTTTCTATGGCGCTACATCCGGAAAGTCTTACATCCGCGGTAAAGCAGGTGAAAGATTTGCGGTTCGTAACTCAGGCGCACAAGCAGTTGTAGAAGGAGTAGGCGATCACGGCGTTGAATACATGACTGGTGGCACCGTTGTAATTCTCGGTAGCACGGGAAGAAACTTCGCTGCGGGCATGAGCGGTGGTATCGCTTACGTATACGATGTAAACGGAACGTTCCCAGGAAACTGCAACATGGAAATGATCGACCTTGATCCGGTTGGTAATGGAGATGTTGAAGGTTTAAGAAAAATGATCCAGGAACATTACGACTACACAGGCAGCACCGTTGCAAAATTTGTACTGGACGACTTTGAAGCCCAGCTACAACATTTTGTAAAAGTATTCCCGAAAGATTACAAGAAAGCTTTGCAGGGCAAGCTTGCGAGTGTGAAACTGTAACCAACAACTATCAACTAACAATCAACAACTATAAAAAGATGGGTAAACCAACAGGCTTTTTAGAGTTCACAAGAGAGCTGCCGAGCAAACGCCCGGTGGCAGAGCGTAAAAAAGATTACAACGAATTCGTAAACAGATATTCAGATACACAGCTCAATCAACAGAGCGCAAGATGTATGGATTGCGGCGTTCCGTTTTGCCACAGCGGTTGTCCTTTAGGAAACGTAATTCCTGAATTCAACGATGCGGTGTACAGAAAGGATTTTAAAGAGGCATACGATATCTTAACATCTACCAATAACTTCCCTGAATTTACAGGTCGCATCTGCCCTGCGCCATGCGAACATGCATGTGTGTTAGGCATCAACCAACCTGCTATTGTAATTGAAGAAATTGAAAGACACATCATCGAGATCGCTTTCGATAAAGGCTTCGTGCAACCACGCACTCCAAATGTTCGCACCGGTAAAAAGGTTGCGGTAATTGGATCTGGCCCTGCGGGTATGGCGGCGGCGGCGCAATTGAACTACGCCGGTCACTCTGTAACAGTTTTTGAAAGAGATGATGCAGCGGGCGGTTTGCTTCGTTACGGTATCCCTGATTTCAAACTGGAAAAATGGGTGATCGACAGAAGAATTAAAGTAATGGAAGATGAAGGCGTTACTTTTAAATACAATGCCAATGTAGGCGTGAATGTAAAAGTAGACGACATCTTAAGAGAATATCATGCGATCGTATTGACCGGTGGTTCTACTGTTCCAAGAGATTTGAAAATCCCCGGACGTGAATTGAACGGCGTTCATTTCGCAATGGATTTCTTAAAACAACAAAACAAACGCAATGCTGCAAAAGATCCGTTGGCGAATGCAGCAATCGAAAGCAATATCTTGTCTGAAAATGTGTTTGCAACGGATAAGAATGTAGTAGTGATCGGTGGTGGTGATACAGGCAGCGACTGCGTAGGAACTTCAAACCGTCATGGTGCGAAATCCATCACACAGTTTGAATTGATGCCGAAACCATCTTCTGCGCGTACACCGTTCATGCCTTGGCCAACATACCCGATGATCCTGAAAACATCTACTTCTCACGAAGAAGGTGCAGACAGAGATTGGGCAATTGGCACCAAAGAATTTATTGGTGATGGCAAAGGCAATCTGAAAGCATTGAAAACAGTAAAACTGGAGTGGAAATTTACAGAAGATGGTCGTCCTGCGCAGTTTGTAGAAGTACCGGGCAGCGAAAAAGAAATTCCTTGCGAATTGGCTTTGTTAGCAATGGGCTTTGTACATCCGCAACACGTAGGTATGATCAAGGACCTGGGCATTAATCTTGACGAAAGAGGAAATGTACAGGCTTCTGAAAAAGCTTACCAAACAAATATTCAAAAAGTATTCACGGCTGGCGACATGCGCCGTGGTCAATCGTTAGTAGTGTGGGCCATCAGCGAAGGAAGAGAATGCGCCCGCAAAGTAGACGAGTTCCTCATGGGCTTCTCTCTGCTTGAAACTAAGGACGCGAACTTGCAACTGGCTCTCTAATTATTGCTTGAAAACGTGCGGCTCTCCATACGCTGATATATGTCGCTCCTTCGGAGCTCGAGCTTCGCTCAGTAAGGGTTACACCATACGAGCTAACACCGGCCCTGAAAGGGCGTAATACATTAAGTATTTTCTGAACTTATCTGCCATATGTCTGCCTCTCTGGAAGTTTCCGGGGAGGCTCGTATGACTTCGCCATGCGTTAATGTATATCGCTCCTTCGGAGCTTGAGTTTCGCTCAGTATGGGTTGGGCCATACGAGCTAACACCAGCCCTGAAAGGGCGTAATACATCAACGTATGGCGTCAGTCATACGAACATCTCGTCAGTCATACGAACATCTCGTCAGTCATACGACCCTCACGTCAGTCATACGAACATCTCGTCAGTCATACGACGTCGCGTCACTCATACGAACATCACGAAGCCCTGAAGGGGTGAAATATCTTAACGGCCGACATGTACGATGCATGTTAGTCCCACACATAACGTTCATCAAATTGAACATTATATTTTTTTAAGAATGCCCTGTATTCATCCTGAAATGCATTCTGCTTATGGTGATCATGTTGGTTGTGAATATACGCTATCACCCTATCGACCTCACTTGGGTTAACCGAAAAAGCGCCATAACCATCTTGCCAGTAAAAGTTTGCATATGCAGCACCTTTGGTTTTGATCCATTTTGATGAATTGGCTTTAAGCACTTCCATCAGTTTTACCAAAGCAATTTTTTTAGAAAGCATACAGAGAATATGAATATGGTCTGTATAGCCGCCAACCTTAATAACCTGGCAATCCAGTTGATTGCAAATTCCACCAAGATAACTGTGCAGCTCAGCCTCTACAGGCATATGTATCAGCGGTTGTCTGTATTTTGTACTGAATACTATGTGCACGTAATTTTTCACAAGCGATTGTCCCATGTTTTATCTATTTCGTCTTTCCAATTTTTCGTTTGGCCTATTATACCCTATCGTATTTCGCTCCCCGCAAATCTTCATTAAGAAAGCCCATGAGTAGACACTCACGGGCTGATTAGTAGTCGAAATGCTGACTCACATTTTTTAGGGTTTATTGATTGTCAGCTATAGCTGTCAATTGAAAAGCTTTCTGACAATAAAGCCTGAGAACTATCAATTTCATTTTCAATTTTCAATTCTCAATTCCATTACTGCTTCACTACTTTGTAGCTGCCAACAAAGTTTCCATTCTCTACTACTTCTACAACATACACGCCAGATGCGAATGAAGAGATGTTTAGTGCAGAGTACTGGTCAACACTGCTGTACTTTGCCAATACTTTACCTGTCATGTCTGTTACCTGGACCACCGCTTTGTTAGCAAGGCCCTTTACATAGAACTGGCCCTGTGTTACGTTTGGCGCGATGTACACATGTTCTGTTGCAGTGCCATTAAAATTCACAGGCTTTACGGGGCTGTAGGTAAACTGGCCATCTATGTCTACCATTTTTAAGCGGTAGTAGTTGGTTCCGTTTTGTGCAGCTGCATCTGTATAGCTATAGGTTTGCTTCCCTGCATAATTGCCTGCTGCGGCAACAGTACCTATGGCAGTGTAGTTAACGCCATCGGTGCTGCGCTCTACTATAAAACTGCTCGTGTTTACCTGCTCTGCTACCGTCCAAGACAAAAGGACGGTATTGGTTTTACCCGTTTGGGGAGCTGCGATAAATGACAACAGCTTCAAGGGCAACAATGGAACAGTAGTTGTAAGAGACCAATCAGTGGCATTGTTCTTGTCCACGACAATGCCACCAGAGCCTGCTACAAAAGAACTGGTTCCTGTTCCGTCGGTAGGATAAAAATACGTACCAGTTGCCCCATCCACGATATAAGTATTAGCAAAGCCGTCGTTACCGCTATTTGCAAAATCAAGTAGGTAAGGCACGAAAGCACCCACTGGAGAAGCAGGATAAGTAATTACTCCCATTAAATACGGAGTGCCAGCCGTAAGCGGGACGGTAATTGAGCCTGATGCTAAATTGGTTCCCCAATCGGTATATTTATACTGACCGTCGGTGGACGTACTGCTACTTGCACTAACCCCTTGCCAAGCACCAAACAAGCTAGCATTTGGAACGAACGTTCCCTGGCCTGGCTGGGGCGAGCCGCTCTTAAAACCAACGCAAACATCAATCTGCCCCCACTTTACAGTTCCGGTTCCATTGGGTATCGCATATATGCTTAATTGATTATTCGCAGGGCCCAGTACCATAGTATAACTATAACCGGTTATTTGACTAAAGCCCAAACTATAGATCAATATGCCTAATAACCCTAATAAAAGTTTTTTCATAAAAAATTTAATATTTAAAATGTCATTAGCTTAAAAACGTAACCAACAGCTGCAATGGAGAGCCTTCTGGTTTAACTGTTTGTTCATAATCAAGCTAATGACATTGGTTTATCGCTTATAAATGTTGGTTCACTATTAATGTTAATACCTGACCTAGCACGTTCGAGTTCAAGAAACTCTCATCGTTGTTGGGGCCATTATAACTCACTTTGCCGTTCATGTTGTAATCAGCATTGTTGTATACTGGACTCAGCACTGTAGTCAATACACCCCCAAGCGCCGTCGAATTCAAGTAGCTTTCATCGTTGTTAGGACCACTATAACTTACCTTACCGTTACTGTTACCATCGCCACCCCACATTGCAAACAAACCATTACCCATGTCTCTCATGGCCGCGTTTGCTGTTATACTTGTGTTTTGATAAGCTTTCGCCTGTCCGCTTGTAAAGTCATACAATGTAGCTGCACTGCTAAGTGTTTGTGCTGCAGCTGTGCGAATTGCAAGGTGATTGCGGTGGCGGATTGCCACATAGTAATTGTCAGGTGAAGCCGTAGTAAAGCTTACCGGTGATGCACCATCCATATCTACTACTGTTCCGTCGTTCTTAACAAACGCAGCTCTTGTAGCCACAACTGTTGTTGGCGTTGTCTTATCGTGTAACTCTACCAATACCCAGTCTGTTACGCCCGCCGGGATGCTGGCTACAGACTCTGTACCTGCATAGTTAAATGGTGCTACATTGTATGGCTGCGTTTTAGGTATCACACCCAAAGTGTTTAGAGAAGTGGTCATAGTTGAACCACTTACAGCACCTTGCAATAATGCTTTAACCGATACCATTACACCACTTGACAATGTCCCTTTGGTGAAATATGTGTTAGTACTAAAATCGCTTACACCTGCCACCGAGTGAACAATACTATTCGTTACCGTGCCAGGACCATAGCTTGGTGACGATGTTGACGCCACTTTCCATGCAGCAGTAGCTGGTGACGTGAGAATACTTGCGCTCGCATCTGTATAGGCAGCCCCTTTTACACTGGGATCGTTTTGCAATGCAAGAAACACGTTGCTTCCTCCTGCAACTGCCTCTGTAATTTGCCAGCTACGTGTAAGCATTGATGTTGACCCGTTTGCAGGCGCAGGCGTAAGTGAGCCTATTGCGCGGACATCATAACGGTCCGCAAGACCGGTGTTGTTCATAATCGCGGGAAGGTAATCTCCTGCTACGTCGCTGCTACCGACAGGGAAGGCAAAGTTTGAATTGGTGAGCCCTTCTTTTGCCAAAGTACCTGTAGTGGCCGTTACCACAAACTTGTTCTGATCTGCTCCATTAATAGTGGCAGCACTGCTCAAAATAAGATGGTTCACATCTGTGTAAATATGGCCGTTGATAAATGTAACGTGGTCGCCTATACGCGTGTCACTGCCAGAGAGCTTTACACCCAATGCGTTGTTTATTTCAATGCCGAGGAGTGTATTATTTGTAGTACTGCCATTGTTAGCGCCTATCAGCGTTTGTTGCACAGAGCTGTTGTCGTTGGGATTTGGCTGGTAAAACACTATCGTCTTGTTACCGGTGCCTGCGGTAAAACTGCTCCAGCTGGCAGGTGTACCATTGATGGTTACATTGTTACCCACGGTTAATTTATTTCCGTAGAAATATATTTTCCCGTTATCCTCCAGGTAAAGCTGAGTGTTGTCCTCAATCTCTACGTTGCCGTACCACTCCAGCGTTTGGCCGGTGACCACGCTAACCACCCCGGCTACGTGCGTAATGCTTGTCTGGGCGTGGAGCTTGCCGCTGCCAAACAGCGCAAGCAGTGCCATTACCCCCAGGCGTGGGTTTAGTTTATCTTTTAAAAATGATTTCATGTCTTTTTGTTTAGAGTAGGATCTTCGATTTAAGCCTTGATTGTTGAATGATGAGTGATGAATTATGAATGAAAGGTTACTTTGTTGTGCACTGTTCATGCGTGTATTCATCACTCATTAATCATTACTATTAATTATCTATTTGTCTCCAACCGGTACCGCCTGCAGCAGTGTTACCGGTCCAAACCCACAAATGATGATTGGAATAAACAATTGTACCCTCTCCACCTGTAGGAACAGGTGTCATTGCACCGGAGCTAACAGTATAGCCGTTGTTGGCAACTTTGATTGCACCATTTACGTCGAGTTTTTCTGTGGGGGCTGTTGAGCCGATACCGATGTTACCTGCACCACCGCCAATAACACCAGTACCATAAATAAGATTACCAATGCTGATTTGGTTCGAGCCGGCAAGATCTGGAGCTGCAGCGCCCAAACCAATCATTATATTATTGTCCCCGGTCCCTTGATTTTGGCCAGCCTGATAACCAATTGCAGTATTCTTTGAACCTGAAGAGGATTTAAGTGCATAAACCCCCATTGCAGTGTTCATGGATCCTGATTGGTTACCTTGCAACGCATTTACTCCAAATGCTGAATTATATGATCCGGTTGTATTTTTCGATAGTCCATTTGCACCTACGGCAGTATTCCAAATACCAGTCAGGTTTTCGGCAAGCACTCCATTACCCATTGCTGTAGTATAGGTACCTGCTGTATTCTTCGCAAAAGTTGCACCGTTTCCCACTATTACATTCCGGCCGCCCTGACCAGCGCCTAATCCGACTGTAATACCGTTAATAATAGCATCACCGCCAAATACTTCCAGTTTTGCAGCCGGGGTGGCTGTGCCAATGCCTACATTTCCATTAGCATCTGCATTAATTCTTTGATTACCGTCTCCGTCTGCTATAATAATGTTGTTGCTTAACGTGGTCGGCAGCCCTTTTACATTGGCGCCAAGAATCGTATTAGACAAACCCGTAACAATTCCTCCTCCAGAATTATCGCCAACTACAGTATTAAAGGAATTACTGTTGTCAGCAATATTTAAATCATACAAAGAGCTATAGCCAATCGCGATATTGTGGCTTCCTGTTGTGTTACTATATAAAGAATTCGTTCCTATACCAACGTTATAATGTCCAGCATCATTTGAGCGCACTGCATTTACACCCAATGCTTCGTTGTTAGTCCCCGAAGTGTTACTAACCAAGGCATTTATGCCTAGTCCGTTATTATTACTCCCAGAAATATTGCGAGAAAGCACAGTTGGCCCTACTGCCATATTCCAGTTACCGGTCGTATTAGCTTTCAACGCCGACATTCCAATCGCAGTGTTATAAGTCCCTGTCGTATTGCTATATAAGGCACCTACTCCAAGAGCTGTGTTTCTAAAGTTCTGCGCTCCACCCATTCCAACCGTCACACCATTGATGCTTGCATCTCCATTCGCCACAGTAAAAGCTGCTCTTTGCTGCATCGGTGTAGAACCGCTAATATCTGCTGCCACCACTACCGCAGTGTCAATACCAATCATTGCGCGTCCCAGCACATATACACTGTCTATGTTTGCAGTTGATGGATTTTTGGTTTTTGAATTATACCAAGGCTGCGAACCCACAACTCCAACGCCGGAAATGCGGATCCATTTTGTTCCATCATTATAATAAAAACCCGGAGTTACATCATTTGCGGTGGTGGTATTATACACCATCATACCTGCAACGTGAGCGGTCATTGGAGCAAAAGAAGTTGTAGATGTAAGAGCTATTCTTGAATGCAGCAAACCTTTTGCCGAGCCTGTCGCTTCACCTAATTGCAAATATGCATTCGCATCTGCTTTGCCGGCAGCATCGCCAATTTTTGTTTGTGCCTGGGAGAAGAATGCTGCTCCCATAAGAGAGAAGAGTAAAAACGTTTTTTTCATCGAATTTGAGTTTTAAATTAAATAAGGGTTCAAAAAAATGGTAAGTTCCAGGACGCACGGTGCTATAATTTCATGCAATAAGCTGCTGTAATTATGAACCATGAAGTGCCGTGTTGTAGCGGCTTTTAGCATCAAATGTTCATTTGTCTAGTTCGAATGCAAAGATGGAATACAAATGCGGCGGAGGGGTTTCAAAAAGGACAGCAGAGTTTAGAAAAAGAACTTTTTTAGTGGAGAGTGAGGGTGGGGAGTTAATTGAAAATTGAAAGTGGAAAATTGAAAATGGTGAGAGCGGAGAGCGTACAGTTTTTTGATTAGTGTTAATGGATTGTTCTTAAACCCTTTTTTAAAAGCTAGTGTTTAAATCGGCAAGTTTGGATGTCGAAAAGGTCAGGCTGAAGGATGGGCAACTAAACAACATTACGAATGATGAACTTGACAAAAACAAGGGTCGTAAAATCTTTCGACCTTACGGGCCCTTGCAACCTCAATATCTAATGAAAAAAACCAATGATGAAAAAACTTTCCTTATTTGTTGTGCCGTAGTACGATATGTTCTCTATAATTGGCGGCAATATTGTGAGGCATTACAATTGCAGAGAGATGTGTTTTTTCGAAAATCACGATGTAACCCACTGCTACAGAAACACTCTTTCTATACAGCGGGAATTCTCTTTATGGATAATCCAAATAAGATCTGTTAGAAAAAGGATGGCAGTCATTATATCTGCTGACTATCATTTTAGAAGCCTTGAAGAAATTGTATTTTCTTAAAGCCAAAATGCCATAGTTTGAACAGCTTGGGTAATGTAAGCATTTTGCATACGTTCTTTTTTTTGCTTTCTGATAAATTTTTATGCACCCTATCAAAATGCAGTTCAAGGGTTTTAACAGTTGTGGCATTATTGGTTGTGGCTTAGTTCCGAATATATCCTTCTAATCTCATATCCCTTTTCCTTTGTTGGGAGCGGAATAACAATAGTACCTCCTGAAGTACTTATTCTTAATTGAAAAAACTTTTGACTACTGCAGCCTTGTGCGTCCTGCCCTTCAGAAACTTCAATAAATGAAATTTTTTCGAAGGGAAGGTCCCCATCCTTTTCTACAAAATTTTCGGCTTTACCTTTAGCCTCCGAAACTTTCGTTTTATACATTACTCTTCTATCTGTAAGCGCTAACCAATAATTTTGTTTTTGCTCCGAAGAGCCACAGCCTCCTTTGAAAGCAATGAAAGAAAAATAATAAACCTTTTCGGTTGACATAAGCTGGCGCGCAACTTCTGATGGAAGACCTTCGTTGATTTCTGTTAGTGACATTATGTGTTTTTTTTCAATTTTGAGAGGCGACTATAAGATTGAAAAACAGTTAAACATAGTTTGTGTACAATAGTCTACTTGTTGCAGCCCTTTTAATTTATTCCTTTAAGTATTTCTTCTAACTGATCAATACTCGTCCATTCAACACAATTGACGGGAGGTGGCGAAGAAAAGTCAATCAATGAATTCAACAGGCGCTCTACAATCATAAACTTCTCGGGGTTGTCTTCAAGCGTTTTTAGCGCATTGTAAGGTTTTTCTTCCTCAGCAACTTCACCAAAGTATGCTGATTCGAAATTTGGTAGAGAAGCCAAAAGTCTTGTCGATTTACCAATGGGTTTAGCGTTCATCGCGTCCAAAATTTTGGAGTTATTGCCCCAGGCTGGATTTGCCATTTCTCTGCCCTTTTTTGTGATTAGTCTTGGAGTATCACAATCGTGAAGTACCGCGTAATCGGATCCAAAATGGTTTAAAATTTTTACCAATGAGACAATTGTGGCTTTACCTCTTGCTCTTATGATATTTATGTCTTTATACTTTTCCGGCTCATTCTTTTTGATATAGTTAAAGGCCGTGTATTCTGTATCTCCTTCTACAACAATTACCTTACCGCCGAAGAAAAACTCCGCCATATAGGGGTCGCACAGGTTTAATAGTTTAAGATTTCGTTTATCATCATCGTCGAGCTTCACTTTGTCAGGTCTAAATACTGTAGTTCCTTTTATATCTCCTTCTTCCGTTTTTTCCACTTTTACGATGGTTGTATTGTCTTTCGAAAAATCAATGAAAATTGGAGAATGTGTTGTGACCATTACCTGCCAGTTTCCAGAGTCCGGCAGACCATAAAGTACATTGCAGGATTCTCTGATAGCATTTGGGTGCAGACAAATTTCAGGCTCGTCTAAAAGCAGCAAGTGCGGTCTGGCAACTCCGCCTTCGTCTATTTTTCTCTTTGCGTTGTTTTCGGACATGAACTTAATGGCAGTCCAAAGCAAGGTTCTTCTAGCACCACTTCCTTGTCTATCAATTGTACTTAAATATCCATCTACAGGGCCCATCAATAATTGCGATTCTGCTTTGAAAAGACTAATTGCTCTATCCAAATCGTCTTCCGGCTTAGCATCAAAATCGATTATATATCCTGGAAACACTTTTTCAATCATTGCAGTCAGTTCGTCATTAACAGAGCTGATTTGCTCTTTAGCATCTTCGACAATTTTCTTTTGTAGCTCCTTTGCCTGGTTGATGAGCCTTTTATAGTCATTGTCTCCCTCGTTTGACTTTAGATTTTTTACTCTTTCCGTTAATGCCTGAATCAGCAAAATTTTAATCTCCCTGGCTTGGTCTTCAGGAGACGCGAAAGCATCAATTCTGTGAGGTTCAGGTCGTCTGGAATTAGCCACGTTAGGCGCACCCCAAGGTACGTTATCAATCCACGTACCTTGCTCGACATCCCAACCTTCACGCTTTGGCTTACCTTCCCCTGACCATATCCATCTTTCCCTGACCAAATACTCGCCATTCTCAAGCGTTTCAATCCATTTTTCCCCGGGGGTATTGTCATAAACAATTGTGTACAATTGAATTTCGGGAAGATTGTTTGCGTCAACCACATTATTGGGAAAATCTTCAATCTTCAGATCAGCTTTAGACGAACCTTGAGACATAGCTAACTCATATGCTTTTAAAATAGAACTTTTCCCCACGTTATTGGAACCAACTAAAACAACTATATCATTTAGTTCTATTTCAACAGGAATTGGACCAATACACCTATAGTTTTTAATTATCAGCTTGCACAGCCGGGGTTTTTTCACATCAGGATTTTCTGATACCAATGAAACTTCTGCCTCAATCTTTTTTGCTTTTGCCATAAACTATGAATTTAAAGTCGGTTCGCTATTACTGTGGGCTAATTGTCAACCGTCAGAAAAAAACATCACTCCATCCTCTAAAAATTGAAAGAACAAAGAGCTGTTTAATAGCGACAGAACGAAGTCGTAAACAACTCTTTTTCTCTTTGCTTAGGGATTATGCGTCAAAAGTATAGGGTTTGAACTGCTATTTTTTACGGGAATCCGTAAACGAATATTTTTAGAAAATGAGCTAAATAATTCCCATATCCTTGCAGAAGGCAACCAACTGCTCGTTCTTTGAGAAGTCGAAAGTTTCTTTCATTAGGCTGAGGCGCTTTTCTACGCTGCTCAGGCCAGAGGGTTTAATACCATTTTTTTGAAGGTGAGCCGGTATATCTTTTTGCAGAGTTCCCCGTGCCAATAATGATATCACCGCTATATCAAGCCTGCTAAAATCATGTGCATTCTTTCGTTTTACCAGATCCATAAGGTACCGCGGAAAATGCCTTTGATTGTTTGCTATTTTATCAATCGCTTCTCTCAGCTCCTTTGCATCGTGCCTTGCTTTGCGCACATAGCCATCTGCTTTCAATGCTTTATCCAGTGCTTCAATGGTAGTAGCCTCCCGGCATGCTGAGAATACCAATACTCTAAGGTCGGGTTGTATTTGTCTCGCAGCTGCTATAAGTTCCTTACCACCTGTTATTTTTTGCCTGCGGCTGTCTTCTTCAAAAGAAAGGTCGGTAATTAAAAGATCGTACGATTGATCAGCTTGTTTGCTTCTTTGTATCCGGGCAAATGCATCATCACAATAATAAACATAGTCAACGTTGGTTATGCCAAGTTCTTCCAGTGCCTTCTGCAGGGAGATGTTGGCGCATTCCTGGTCCTCCGCTATCAATACCTTTTTAATCATAGAAGTTGTTTAAAATTTAACCACATAGGGACATAGGAATTATGAGTGGGCAAGGGTCTAAAATATTCATTAACAAAATGTTTGAACAATTGAAATTTATAAGAATGCCCTCGCATCTGAAATCCAAACCACATAGGGACATAGGAATTATTCAGTGGGCGAGACGCTAAAATATTCATTAACAAAATGTTTGAACAATCTGATTTCAGGTCCACAACTACGGCCCGCTCGACATATCAATCGCATCTAAAATCCACATTCATCGTACTTTTTGTCAGCATACCTATGTACCTATGTGGTTTAAGTGGGCAAGACGCTAAAATATTCATTAACAAAATGTTTGAACAATCTGATTTCAGGTCCACAACTACGGCCCGCTCGACATATCAATCGCATCTAAAATCCACATTCATCGTACTTTCTTGTCAGCATACCTATGTACC
>Ga0318567_10000473_pt1 | contig 16720 bp, 8 predicted proteins | sample GRESIP088b5f20_FD_203691 | JGI IMG/M metagenome (GOLD analysis project Ga0318567, IMG submission 203691) | Tropical soil microbial communities from Luquillo Experimental Forest, Puerto Rico - GRE.SIPMG.088b5f20 | ecosystem: Environmental > Terrestrial > Soil > Tropical forest > Bulk soil...
CCCAAGAAACAGTAAAATAAATTTGGAGCTATGAAATTTGAGCTTTTTGCGATGGATTTTATTTAAAAATTTAACGGAAAAAGTAATTAACCATTAATTAACGAGCTTGAAAATTTGACAAAAGCAAATTTTTTAAATTATCTAGTTGTAAATTTTGAGTTATTTAACATTTTTTTAAATTTTGGTTTTTACGTTTTTTTCTTAACTAAATCTAACACACACATGAGAAAACAGCTGTCGATGCTGCTATGCATTGCTATGCTTAGCATCAGCTCTTTTGCCCAAACACGGCAAGTCTCCGGGCAGATCAAAGACGAAAAGGGTCAACCTATCCCTTACGCTACAATCAAACTCAAAGGCGCTAAAGGCGCAACTTCCGCAGATCAGAATGGTAATTTCAAAATTGAGGTAACGGGTGCCAAGCCTTCGCTGCTGGTAACTGCTGCCGGTTTTGACGCTTCTGAACTTGCGGTAGGCGAGAATGGTTCAGTTGGCGTGGTTCTAAAATCACAGTCTTCAATGAACGAAGTTGTGGTAACCGCTTTGGGTATCAAGAGAAACAAGAATGTTTTGCCGTACGCTGCTCAGCAGATTAGCGGCGACCAGGTAAGCGCTACAAGAAGTAACAACTTTGTTACAAGCTTATCCGGAAAAATTTCGGGTTTGGAAGTAAGGCAAGGTAATGCAATGGGCGCATCAACAAACGTTGTAATACGCGGCGCAAAATCTTTCCTGAGTTCGAACCAGGCGTTGTTTGTTATCGATGGGGTTCCTGTAGATAACTCCAATAACAACAGTGCTAACAAGAGTACGACTACGTCTAACGACCAGACAAGTGGTCGTGGTGGTTATGATTACGGTAATGCTGCTGCGGATATTAACCCTGATGACATCGAATCTATCACAGTATTGAAAGGTGCAGCTTCTACTGCTCTTTATGGTTCACGTGCAGCAAACGGCGTGGTAATGATCACTACCAAAAAATCTAAAAGAGGTTTGGGTATTGTGGTTAACACTGGCGTAACTGTGGGTAAGATTGACAAGTCCACATTTACAAAGTACCAGAAGGAGTATGGCGCCGGTTATCAGCAAGGTGGCTATAGCACAACCGCCAGTGGTTCTCCTAACACTTCGTTCTGGTGGAAAGACGCTTTTGGAACAGGTTCAAACAGCCTGATCGTTCCAACAACAGAGGATGCATCTTATGGTGCAAGATTCGACCCGAACCTGATGGTTTATCATTGGGATTCGTTTGATTCAACATCTGCATTTTACAAAAAACAAAAACCATGGGTTGGGGCTGACAACGATCCTGTTTCTTTTTATGAAACGGCTATTGCAACCAACAACAGTGTTTTTGTTGATGGCGGTAATGATCAGGCTTCATTCAAAATGGGTTATACAAGAACCGATGAAAGAGGTGTATTGCCAAATAGTCGGTTGCTTAAAAACCTTTTGAACTTTGGAGCAACCTATAAAGTAAATGACAAACTAACCCTCGCCGGTAATATTAACTTTTCGAAAATTGACGGCCGCGGAAGATACGGCACAGGTTATAGCAAGTATAACGTAAACCAGGCGTTCCGCCAGTGGTGGGAAACCAACGTTGATGTGCAGGAGTTGAAAGATGCATATAACAGAACGGGCCAAAACATTACATGGAACTGGGCAGATCCTACCAAACCTTCAGGATTGTATCCAATCTATACAGACAACCCGTATTTCATTCGTAATAAAAACTATGAAACGGATTCACGCTACAGATACTTCGGTAACGCATCTGTTAACTACAACGTAAACAGCTGGCTGAATGTTCTTGGTCGTGTTTCTCTTGATTCATACGATGAGCTGGAAGAAGAACGCATTGCCGTAGGTAGCGTTGCTGTTCCATCTTACAGCCGTTTCAACAGAACTTTCAGAGAGTTTAACTACGACCTGATGGCTAGTGTAAACAAAGATCTTAACCCTTCATTGAACCTGAAAGCAGTAGCAGGTATGAACCTGAGAAGAAACTACGTTAACTCCATCTATGCCATCACAAATGGTGGATTGGTAGTTCCGGATCTTTACTTTTTGGGTAACTCAGTGAGCCCTATTTCTGCACCTACAGAATCTGATGATAAAATATTTGTAGACGGTTATTATGCAAACGCTACTTTAACTTACAAAGAGCTGTTGTCATTGGACGTTTCAGGCAGATATGACCACTCCTCAACTTTGCCTGCTAATAACAACACTTACTTCTATCCATCAATTTCAGGTAGCTTTAACTTTTCTAAATTGTTGCCTAACGCAACATGGTTGTCTTCTGGTAAATTGAGAGCGAACTACGCAGAAGTTGGTAATAGTGCGCCATTCAGCAAATTGAAAGATGTGTATGACAAACCAACTGTATTCGGTAATGCTACATTGTTCTCTTTGCCAAATACAAAAAACAATCCTAACCTGAAACCTGAAAGAACGAAGAGTGCAGAGATTGGTCTTGAAATGGCATTCTTCCAAAACCGCTTTGGATTAGATGTTACATACTACGACACAAAAAGTGTCGATCAAATTTTCCCCGTTGCCGTTTCTACCGCTACAGGTTACAGCAACAAATATGTGAACGCTGGTACAATCAGAAACAGAGGGGTTGAGCTTTCAGTGTTTGCTACACCAATTAAAACCAAAGACTTCTCCTGGACAATCAATCTGAACTTTACTTCAAACAGAAACAAAGTATTGGCTTTGTATGATAGCAGTAAAAACCTTCAGATCAACCAGTCGTCTTTGCAAGGTGGTGTATCTATCAATGCTACACTGGGCGAACCTTACGGAACAATTCAGGGTAAAACATGGAACAGATACCAGCCTACAGGTGAAAAACTTGTTGGAGCCAATGGTTATTATTCCATCACATCAACTACGAATAACGTAATTGGTAATATCAACCCTGACTGGATCGGTGGTATCTACAACACATTCAAATACAAAAATCTTTCATTAGGCTTCCTGATCGATGTACGCAAAGGCGGAGATGTATTCTCTCTTGACCTTTACTATGGCATGGCTACAGGTCTTTATCCAGAAACAGTTGGTAACAACGATTTGGGCAATCCAAAACGTGCGCCGCTTGCAAGTGGTGGTGGTTTGATCGTGCCTGGTGTAACTGCAGATGGTAAAGCAAACACTAAACGTGTTGATAATACATCTTATGGTTACTATGGATACGTTTACAATCCCGCAGCAGCATTTGTTTATGATGCGAGCTATGTAAAATTGAGAGAACTTAATTTCACCTATTCATTCCCACAATCTTTAATTTCTAAAACAAAAGTTTTCAAAGGAATTGATCTGTCTGTAATTGGAAGAAACCTTTGGATCATTCACAAAAATCTTCCTTACTCAGATCCTGAAGAAAACCTTTCTGCAGGTAACGTGCAAGGATATCAAAGTGGTGCATATCCAACAACAAGAAGTCTCGGCGTAAACCTTAAAATGAAATTTTAAATTGTAACACAATGAAGAAGTATTTAATCATATTCGCATCAATGGCCTCTTTGGCAGCTTGCACAAAGAACATTGACAGCTACAACGACCAAACAAAAGCAGCATCGTCTGCGCCTCCGGCAACACTTTTCTCAAATGCAGTAAGAAACCTTGCTGATGTTTTGACAAGTTCAAATGTGAACACAAACATCTTCAGGCTTACGGAGCAACACTGGACAACTACAACTTATACTGACGAACCAAACTTCGACATCTATACCCGTAACATTCCGCAAACCTGGTGGACAAACCTGTATAGAGATGTGTTGGCAGATCTGAAAGAATGCAAACGCTTGTTGCCTACTTCCACAGGAGCTACTCCGGGTGCGAAAGCAAACCAGAATGCTATGGCTGATATCATGCAGGTGTACACATACTCTGTTTTGGTTAACACCTTTGGAAATGTGCCATACACAAAGGCACTTGACTATGATAATCTGTTTCCTGCATACGATGATGCAAAAACAATTTATGATGACCTTTTCACGAGACTTGATGCAGACATCGCTGCACTGAACACTGCTGAAAAAGGTTTTGATGCATCTCAGGATGTTGTTTATGGTGGTAATGTAAGTTCATGGATAAAATTTGCAAATTCCCTGAAGATGAGAATGGCAATGACTGTAGCGGATGTAAACGCTGCAAAAGCTAAATCTGCTGTTGAAGCTGCTGACACGAAAGCATTTGGAAGCGCTGTTGATAATGCAGTGTTCAAATACTTTGCTATTACACCAAACAACAATCCCATCTGGACAGATCTGGTACAAAGCAAGCGCCAGGATTTTATTGCTGCTAATCTGTTGGTAGATAAATTGAATGCGCTTAGTGATCCACGTTTGCCAAACTACTTCAAACCAAATGATAGTAAGGTATACGTTGGCGGAACGCCAGGTGCAACAAACACTTTCTCTTTGTTTGCCAAAGCAAATGATAAGATCACCGCAATGGATTTTCCCGGAATGCTTTTGGATTATGTAGAAATTGAATTCTACAGAGCAGAAGCTATTGAACGTGGCTTTAGTGTTGCGGGTACTGCTGCAGCTCACTACAATAATGCAATCACTGCATCCATTCTTTATTGGGGTGGTACCACAACAGATGCAACTCTTTATCTGGCGAACCCTGCCGTTGCATACGCAACAGCTGCTGGCACGTGGAAACAAAAGATTGGTACACAAAAATGGATCGCATTATACAACAGAGGTTATGAAACTTGGACAGAACGCAGAAGACTTGATTTCCCTGTTCTTCCTGCGCCAGCTGCTCCTAAAGGAGACTATCCAAATCGTTTCACATACCCGTCAAATGAGCAAAATTTGAACAATCAGCACTATGCTGAGGCTGCCAAGGCAATAGGTGGTGATAAAGCATCAACCAAAGTGTTTTGGGATGTCAATTAAAGTGTGTGTTACAATAGGTTGATTTTTCGGGCTGGCATTCTTGCCGGCCCTCTTTTTTAATAACCGAAAAACTAAAGTTTTGTTGGGACAAATATTAACAAGCTTGTATAACCGAATTATTTTGTTCGTTGAAATTGAAAATGGCAATGACCTATGCAGATGTTGATGGATCGCTAAGTACCAATGACAACTTTGCAAGTCCAGGCGAAAAGCTAATGCGGCTGACCATTACAACAATGCGATTACTGCCTCTATTATATTTTGGAGCTGTACAACTACCGATGCCGCAATTTATTTGTTACAACCATCTGTTGCTTATTTAACAGCTACGGGCAACCGGAAACAGAAAATAGGAACACAAAAATGGATCGCATTATATAACCGAGGAGTAGAGGCTTTGCACAGAGATGCCAGACGGCGCGCATGTGGAGTAAAAAAAGGTAAAGGAAATAATCCCTTACCTTTTTTATTTAACTGAGTGGTTCTTCTAATAATGAAGATAGATTAAGTATTCACCCGTTATTTTAATCATTGAAGTTACTTAGTCACATATACTTTTACGTAAGTAGGAATAATAGTTGATCCATCATCCAGCGTTACTAAAAAGAAAAAGTATGTTGACAGGAAGCTTGATGCTGTGTTTGGAGCAGGCACCGTTTTTCCTGTTTTATTGATATACTCTCTCAATGTAGATGTAAATGTTACGGAAGTCCCGCTACCAGGAATTGGGGCCGTGTTATACAAGCCTGTTGTTACTTGTACACTTTTGTACGAAGTAGCAGATGCTACTCTTGTGATTTCTTTAATGGTTCTTCCGCTGGTTGCCGGTATGCTCAATGTTATTTTAATGATACTATCGGTAGTATTGGAAGCAACTGTAGGTGCCACAAATGTGCCGTACAAATTGGAAACCGTAACAGGAATATCCGGCTTTGTATCTGTCATTGGATTAAAGCCATCTTTTTTACATGCTGCCAACAAAATCATTGTAGCAATGATTGCTGTCAGGCTAAAGTTTTTAAACATATAAATATCTTTTTATTAATTAATAATTGTTGTATCAACTATATTCCCCACCAAACTTTTTCGTCTGTTTTAGGTCTTGGATTGGGTTGATTTGGGTTAGCGTTACCTTCTTTTGCTGTATAAGGAAATCTTTTCGGTGTTACTGAAGGGTTATCACCAGCTGTATTCAAAGGCAGCGTCAATACAGGATATCCTGTTCTGCGATAATCGTTGTAGCTCTCGACACCATTGCCTACCCACGCAATATATTTTTGCGTGATGATTTGTTTAACCTTATCGGAATTAGTACCACTTAGCGTTACAATTGTCGGATTAGTTGTAAAATAAGTAGCAATGTCTGTAGCAGTCATGCCGGCAGCTGACATTGATGCTCTGATGCCTTCCTGGAAGTATGCATTAGCATCTCCGGTTGTTCCCAATGTAACAGCAGCTTCAGCTAATATAAACGCGCTTTGGAAGTGCGTTAACAATCTTACCGGTGCTTCCCCTGTTGTGCCAACAACATAGGTGTTGTACACAGAACGGCTGGCAGTTGTAGGTGCTGTAACGGTAGATCCGTTATTGAATCCTAAAAATTGATTGTTTGGTTTTGTATAAAATTTAGCCAAACGAACAGTATCGTTCATGCTTCTCATCAAATCTAAAAAGCGACTACTCAACATTTCGTTGTTCTTGAAAGAACCGGCGATGTCTTGTTGATACATCGGATTTTGCATTGTCAAAGAAGTCGAGAATGGGATGTTGAAATCATAAGCATTATCACTGATAAAATTGTTTCCAGCGATTACAGCATTGATTTCAGTCGTTGCAAGACCTTTGTTTACATTGCTGATTTGAATAGCAAACTTCAACAACAATGTGTTTGCAACTCTTTTCCATTTAGAAATATCACCTTTATATACTAAGTCGTCAGCTCCCGGTTTCAATGAAGATGTTGCTTTATTCAAATCGGCCAAGCCATCTTTTACAAGATCAAAAAGGCTTACGATACCTGCGTCTTTGTTGCCAAGATAGATGTCTTGTTGTTTGTCATAACGAGGCTGAGGATATTTCATTCCCTGCCCACCTTGAGAATATGGCACATCTCCCCACAAATCGGTTGTTACAGAGTAGATGTATGCCATTTGCAACTTTGCAATACCGGAATAGTAAGGACTTTCGGCTTTCGTCTTATCAATGATAATTTGCAAATTGTTGATAGCACCGTTGTATATTTCGTAATTCCATTGGTTATCAAAGGAACCTGCCAGGTTATAATTATCATAGGTAAGAGCACTGTTGGCCAAACCGGCATTATACTGCACTAAAATAGATGCAGCTCTGCCCAACTCATTACCAGTTGCAAACCCAATACCCATAGTAGTTGTCGGTAACAAAGTTGACGGCGGCACATCGCTCGGACTGTTAGGATTTGTGTTAACATCGAACCAGCTCTTTGAACAAGAAGACATGGCTACCGCAAGTGCTATATATAATATTTTATTTTTCATTTGTTGTTATTTTTTTGTGTGACTAGAAAGCAACCCTTAAGCTTGCACCGAAGTTTCTTGTATTAGGCGCACTTTGCAATTCCATTCCACGGATATTACCCGCCCCTTGTGTATTAACTTCCGGATCTATCGGACTGTTAGGAGCATAGTAGAATAAATTTCTACCGTAAACAGTGAACTTGATATTTTTGAATATCCTAGTTTTTACCGCATTGCCAAATAAATCATAGCTTAGAGATACTTCACGTACTCTGAATGTAGTTGCATCGAAGACTGTGAATTCACCACCGCCAATGCTACCAAGATTTGCCCAATATGTTTGGGCAGGGATTTGAATATAATTCTTCACATAAGTGTCCTTTCCTGTTTGGATTACACCCGGCATTATTCTAGGCTGATCTCTGTCAACACCTGTCTCTTTTAAGGAGCCGTTACTTCTTAAAGTTGCAACTGTCCAGGACATCAAATCGCCACCTTTTTTATAATCTACCAATACCGACAATGTGAATTGTTTGTATTTGAATGTGTTGGTTAACCCTGCCATCCAATCTCTGTTAGGGTTTGCAACTTGTTGGTTACTGATTGTAGGAAGGTAAGCACCTGTTGTAGAATCAACCAATAATTCGCCATTTGGATTTCTAGGATATTTACTACCCATGATTACACCATAAGGTTGACCAACAACAATAGAAGGGATCACACCTGAGAAAACATTTCCCGGAATTTGGAAAGAGGTAACTCCCGGAGCAATGTCAACGACTATGTTTCTGTTTCTGGAGAAGTTCGCAGAAATATTCCAGGAGAAGTTCTTGTTCTCGATTGGAGTAGCACCTAAAGTAATTTCTACGCCTTTGTTGGTCATTTTACCAACGTTAGTTGTTCTGCTATCATACCCTGTAGAGGTGGGGATAGCTACAGACATGATTTGGTCCTTGCTCACCTGATCATAATAAGTGAAGTCCAAATTCAATCTGTTTTTGAGAAAACCTAAGCTTGTACCAAACTCATATGAGGTTGTGAACTCAGGTTTAAGATTGGGGCTCGCGATTCTTGTAGAAGCACCAAACCCGGACACACTTCCATAAGGGAAACTGATGGAAGAGGTATTGTTACCGTAACTCCAGGAAGAATAGGTATTGTTTAACAAATATGGATTTGCATCGTTACCCACTTTAGCGTAGCTCGCTCTTAGTTTTCCGAAAGAAAGAACATCAGATTTAATATGGAACGCATCAGTAAATATGAAGCTGCTCGATATAGAAGGATAGAAGTATTTATTATTACCTTCAGGAAGCGTAGATGATTTATCCATTCTGCCTGTTAACTCTAAGAACAAGTAGTTGTTGTAACCAAAAGACGCTTGCCCGTAGAAACCTTCCAAACGTCTTTGAGTAGAACTTTCGTTAGAACTGTTGAAGTCCGTAGCATTTGCTACGTTATAGTAACCAGGAATAGTTAATTGTTTTCCGATTACAGTAACGTTTTGATATCTTCTGTCGTTAAAGTTTTGACCTACCAGGAAAGTAGCATTCAATCCGTTAGTGAACAGATTATTTTTCTTTGCAGTGATCATCAGATCTCCGTTTATTTCACTTCTGAAATATTCGTCTTCCATTACACTACCCAAAGAATTTGTTGCCTGTGAAGAACTGATAGCGACAATACGTTTTCTTCTGTCTGTATACGCATCTACACCCAGTCTATAGCTTACATTTAACCACTTCAATGCATCATAGCTAACTTTAACGTTGCCTAAAGTTCTTGTAAGGTTGCTGGTAATAGGATCTTCATACGCAGCATAATAAGGGTTGTCGCGACCTGTTACCCACCAATTATTGGTACCATCAGCGTTTTTATAGTGGTCTTTGTAGTATGCAAGATTTGTACTTCTTGTTACACCATACAAACCAAACATCGCGCTGTTCGCACCGTTACCTTGTGTAACGCCTATTTGTTTTGTCATAAAGTATGTAACGGCGCCACTAACAGATAATTTATCCGTCAAGGCAGAAGATGCAGAGAATTGTACGTTAGTTCTATCGAACTCTGAATTAGGCATGATACCTTTTTGCTGTGTATTGCCCAAAGCCAGCCCGTAATTATTTTTTGAATCACCTCCATTGATAGTTAAGTTATTTTCCCAAATAGTACCGGTTTGGAAATAACTTAAAAGATTGTCAGGGTATGCCTGATAAGCAATTGTATCACCGGGATTATACGTTTTACCATTTACAACAGGAGTTGTGCCGGGTGCAACAATCAAACCATTAGCTAAAGTAGGCTTGCTACCGAATGCAGGTCCCCAGGAACTTGTAGATGTAGAATTAAATACACCTCCCGTACCTTGGCCATATTGATTTTGCAATTCAGGGAAACCATAAACTTTTTGGGTTGTGTAAGCCGTATTGTATGATACATTCACAACGCCTTTTTTACCGCTTCCTTTTTTTGTAGTAATGATAATAGCGCCATGAGCAGCCCTGGAACCGTATAATGCAGCCGCCGCAGGTCCCTGCATGATATCCATCGATTCAATATTGTTAATATTCAAATCCATAGCCCTGCTTGCAGGTTGGTTACCGTACAAAGTATTAAGACTGTTATCAACATCATTACTGATAGGAATACCGTCAACTACAAATAGCGGCTGGTTGTTTCCTGTAAATGAAGAAATACCTCTCAAAATAATGTTTGAAGAAGCACCCGCACTACCACTCGCACCGGTAATTTCTACACCGGCTACCTTACCTTGCAATGTGTTAATAACGTTTACATCGCCTTTATCGGTGATCGCTTCACTTTTGATTGTCTGTGTTGTATAACCCAAGGTCCGTTTGGTTTTAGTAATACCAAGGGCTGTAACAACAACTGCATCTAAATCTTTTGTGTCGGTTTTCAATACTACATTGACTGTTCCTGAAGACGGAATAGTAACTTCTTTAGAAGCGAAGTTTAGCGAGGAAACAATTAATGCTTTTGAAGAAGTAGGCACGGTTAACGTAAATACACCAATGTCATTTGTTTGGGCTCCGATTGTTGTGCCCTTAACGGTGATTGAAGCGTAGGGGATTGCAGCTCCTTTTTCGTCGGTAATAGTACCGGATACATTTCGGGTTTGTGCAAACAACTGGCTAAAGGCCATGAAGAGGCACAGGAGTAGACTCACGAGTTTTCTCATAATGTGTCAGTTATTTAATTTAGTTGAAGTTGCAATGTAATTAATGAAAACGTAAAAAAAATTTTGATTTTTAAAATTTATATAGAAAAATGTTCGTTATTTTATGATTTGTATAAAGATGTCTGAATCGGACCATTAACAAGCGGTTAACTAACAGGCTCTTTACGTATTGTAAAAAAAAATATTTGAAACTTTTTAGTTCAAAAAAAAATAAATATTTGACCGGCATCAAGACTGGCTCTCCGGCGGTGCGTCAAAATTTTTACCATAGAGGTAACGGAGCTTTTTTATGGAGGAAGGAGATTGGCGCAACTCTGTATGTAAATTGATCCTACAATATCGAGTTTGCAAAAACACATAGCCAGTTGCAAAAAACGCGAGTAAAGGAGATTAAAAATACTCCTCCTTTTTTGGATTATGATCTTCAGAAAAACCCAAATCTTGCTCAGAACCCAGCTTACTGAACCAAGCGTTTCTGAGCGATTCAAATATGTGTTACAATAGGTTGATTTTTCGGGCCGGCATTCTTGTCGGCCCTCTTTTTTTAGCACCAGAATGATTGAATGATTGAGTGGTTGGGCCCTCGATATAAAAACAAAACCGGAGCAAATAATTTACTTGCTCCGGTTTTGTCTTATAGTCTCCGTTTGTTAATTGCCCATCTGGTGCTTTTGCATTAGAGACTTTGCCTTGTTTTTTAATTGTGCTTGTTGATCGGGTGTTAAAACAGCATCAATCTGCTTTTGGCTGTTTTGCTCCAGCGTTTGCATTTGTTGTTGTTTTTGTTGCTTTGTCAAAGATGCATTGCTGGTAATTGCATTCATTTTGGTTTTGGCATCTGCTTCGATTGCATTCACCTTGCTTTGCTGATCAGCAGTAAGATTCAGGCTTTTGTACTTGTCGCTTGCTTTTTGTTCAAATTGAGTGACCTTTTGACTGGCTGCAGATGTTACACCTGTTTGTGCGAATGAGATAGTTCCTGTCACCAGCAATGCTGCCAATACGATTGTTGCTTTTTTCATAGCGTTTGATTTAATTTTTCGTTTTAGTTAGATGTTGGCAGACTTTAAAAGGTTTGTAGATGCGCGGTTAAGCGCGGGTTAATGTGATTTATTTTAATAAATGAAAAATGTAATGTAGATGACAAAAAAAGGCTGCCTCTTTCGAGACAGCCTGTATTCAATCAATCATTAAAACTTACTCTTTACTTCACAAGTCTTATTTGTGTCTGTAAGTTGTCGCCAACTAATCTGATCACATATTGACCTGATGGCAAGCTGCCAAGGCTGTAAACAGATTGTGAGTTGTAACCTTTGTTTCCTTGCAGATCAACTTCTTTAATTAGTCTGCCCACCATATCGTAAACGAATACTTTTACCTTACCTGCATTTTCAAGGTTATAAGTTACGTTCAGGTGATCAACAAATGGATTCGGGCTGATTTGCATTTGTAATGCCTGGGCCTGCAGATAAACTACTTTGCTGTATTTAAAGTCGCCGTTTGCGTCAACTTGTTTCAAGCGATAATAGTTGTTGCTAAGCGGAGAAGGATCAACAAATGTATAGTTGCCTACAGGAGCGTGAGAAGCCGGTACAGCACCAAGTTTGGCGAATACTGCGCCATCACTGCTTCTTTCTACATCGAAGTGGTCATTGCTTACTTCGTTTTCTGTTGACCATGTCAAATTAGCTTTGCCTCCAGACAAAACAGCTTTGAAAGAAATAAAGTCAACAGGCAGCGGAGCATTTACCGGAGGGAAAACCACACCGCTAAATTCTGAAGTGTTGCCACTTGCATCGGTAGCAGTAGCAGTCAAACCTGTAGTAGTTGTTAAGCCCGGAAATGCTGATTTTGGAATAGTGAATTGAAAACGGTTTGCTGTGATCGTAGCAGGGTTATTGTCCCCTTCAAATACTTTGTCGTAAGTTCCCACAACGGTTGAGTTATCGGTATAATTCAACGTGCCGCCTTCCATCACACGCACATAAGAAACGTCGCCTTCTCCAAAACTTTTTGTAAAGCCCAGTGGAAGCGGATTCGAAGGGTGTGTACCATTAGCTCTGTAGAATTCGATAATAGCACCCGGGTCGCTGAAACCGTTGATAACAAAATTGTCACCGCTTTCAACAATGCTTAGCAATACAGGTGCATTAATGTAATCGTTAGGACCGGTTTCCGGGCTATTATGATTATTGCTAACACCTCTGCCTACGGTAAGGTCTGTTTTCAAATCGATACCAAGTTCTACGTTGCCATACATTTTGTTTTTGGAAATGGTAAGTCCGGTAAGCAGACCGGTACCAGCAAAACCTGTGTATGTAGAAACGCCGGATTGTTTATTGAAAGCAATTACGTTACCTTCAAGATTGTCGTTAACGCCATCATTGTTGCTGCCAATCCAGTTGTTGATAACATTGAAACCGCTCAAAGATTCAGCGTACACACCAAAGATGCCGTTACCTCTGTCCGTAGTACCCGGAGCAAAAGTTCCGATGTAGTTACCGGAGATCATGTTATGCATTGTAGTGTTGCCGCCAAGCACGGCAAAATAGTCGCCTGCTTGCAGCTTAACGCCATAGTTAGTATTGGAAGAAATTGTGTTCGCTTGTACAGCATTGTTAGTAACGCCAATGGTATTGGCACTGGAGTTCCAAATAATGATACCCATTGAATTTGGAGCCGCATTGTTTGCTGCATCCAAACCTACTTTGTTACCAGCAACAGTATTTGAATCAGATGAATTATACAACCAGATTCCATAGTTGCCGTTATTGCCTATAACGTTGCTTTCAAGGGCATCGCTGGTGCCATTACCATCTGTACCGATAAGATTGCTTTTAGATGCTTTATCCAAAACGATACCCGCAGTATGGTTACCGATAACTTCAGTGCCGGTGGCGCCGAAGCCTATATAGTTACCTGCAATTTTAGAATTTTTTACCATCATAAACGCAACGCCATTATCACGGTTGCCGCTAATGATATTGCCTTCCCATGCATCCTGAACGCCATCACCATTTGTACCAACGGTAATGTTTGTTGAGTTGGCAGCAGTAAAAGGATCGGACCTTACACCGTTTCTGCCATTCGGAGCAGCCGCAGTACCGGTTTCGTTTGTTCCGATGAATGAACCCCAGATGCTCACATTTTGCACGCCGCCGCCAATAACAACGCCGGATTCACCAAAGTTTCTGATGTTCAAGCCGGAAATTGAAACGTTGCTGGACACAATATCCAGGCCACTTAAATAAGTAGGCAGATTGGTACCGTCGAGAATAATCAAAATTTTACGCGAAGTAAATGTACCAGCCAGCGATCCCGGTTGTGAGTAACCGTTAATATAAACGCCGTCAATAATGTTGGGAAAGCCATTCGCATCGGGCTGAAGAACAAATGGCCCCGAGCCCGCAATGTTGAAGTTAATGGTATCCTTACCTGCATGCCAGTTTGCCTGGTTAAGCGCGTCACCAAATGAGCCGGAACCGGAAACGTTTGTGTTGGTTACCCAGTAGGTGTTAGCTTTTGATGAGATGAAGATAAAAAAGAACAACAAGATGGCGAGAACCCTCTTGTAAGATGAGTACAAGTGTTTCATAAACCAAATTTTAGTTTTCGAAATGTAGTTTCAGATGATAAAAAGAAAGGAAATGGGACTTACTAAAAATCTGGTCTTTAGATAGGTGGATAAGATTTGCGGAAACGCGATTAAATTTTGTGTGGCTGTTTATAGGACTAGTGATAGGTTCTGCTAAAGTAGAAACTTATTTGGATATTTAAAACAGTTGCAAAAAATTTCATTTCACAATTGCAAAAAATGTGCCCTCATTGTCAATGCATTATAAGTATTTATACTTATTCCAACCCAGTCTAAAGACTTTTGCGCATATTTACAACTGCGTTTAAACCTAAACCCCTGGTATGCTCCGAAAACTCGTATTAATTTCTCTTTTAGCAGTCATTTTTTTTAGTAACACTTGGGCGGCAGAAAAAGTTTCAATAACGGCCATGCCTACGTGGTTATATAAGGTAAACCCCAATCTGGACAGGAAACCCGAAACAAGAAATATCAGCAACGGTTTCTACCTGGAACTGATGGACGAGCAGGTAAATATTCCGCTGCAAACTGAATACACCCATTTAATAAGACACATTGTCAATGAGTCCGGCGTTGAAAACGGCTCTGAGGTTTCTGTAAGCTTCTCGCCGGAATACCAGAAAGTCATCTTTCACAAAGTTGCCATCTGGCGCGATGGAAAAATGATCAACCAGCTCACGCAGGGCGCAATACAGGTAGTACAGGAGGAAACTGAAGCTGCCAACCTGCAATACAATGGGATGAAGAGAGCTTTCATAATATTGAAGGATGTAAGAAAAGATGATCGAATCGAAGCCTCTTATTCCGTTATGGGATTCAACCCGGTATTTGCCAACCGGTTCGATAACAGTTATTATTTCACAAGTGCTACAGCTTTGTGTAATTATTTTCTCACATTGATCGCACCGGCATCCACAAAACTCAACTTCAAGTATTTTAATAAGGCGCCGGAACCAACGCAAACGAGCGAAGGGGCAACTACGATTTATCATTGGAACAATCCTGCAACACAACTCTGGGAAAGTGAAGGCGATGTTCCAGGATGGTATGTAACGGTGCCCTATGTAAGCGTAACTGAATACAGCAACTGGAGCGAAGTGGTCAACTGGGGACTAAAAACATTTAATAATTATCAGTATAATTTTTCACCGGCGCTAAATGCAAAGATTACAGATTGGTACAAACAGGCGAAAGGATACAATGACGATTTTGCTTCCCTTGCCCTGAGGTTTGTGCAGGACCAGGTGCGTTACCTCGGACTGGAAATTGGTGAAAATTCGCACCGGCCACATGCGCCGGAAGACGTTTTCAAAAACAGATTTGGTGATTGCAAGGACAAGGCACTGTTGTACTCTTCCATTTTACAAAAAGGCGGGATAAAAGCCTATGTGGCACTGGTAAACACTTCGCTGAGAAATAAATTACTCGATGCGACTCCGGCGCCCGGCCATTTTGATCATGCAATAGTGGCGATAGAAAGATCTGCCGGCACTTACATTTTTGTTGATCCTACTTACACGCATCAGGGCGGAGCGCTGGTCAATACTTATGTGCCTCCTTATGGGCAGGCGCTTATTCTGCGTGAAGGAATGAATGCTTTGACAGCCGTTGAACTGGCTACAGAACCAACCACCACTATCAACGAAACATTTTGGGTGGGCAAAAAAGGAGAGAAAACAAACCTCGTGGTGGAGTGTGAGTACAAAGGTGGAATGGCTGATGATGTGCGCACTTCAATAGCGGAAAACAGTGTGAGGGAAAATGAAAAGAGCTCACTGGACTTTTATGCCTCAAACTATCAAAACATTAAACAGGAAAAAGATTGGGTTATAAAGGATGACAGTGATCGAAATACAATTAGCATCACCAAAACTTACGTGATTCCGTCTATCTGGAAAACTGAAAAGGATACCGACAAATTCAGCGTGTGGAGTCGACGCATTTATGGGCAATTGCCCGATCCGACTGGTTTGACAAAGGATGCGCCGCTTGCGTTGTCGTATCCGGTTGATATAACCAACACGATTACCATTAATTTTCCGGAAGACTGGGACCTTACAGCCGATGAATTTCGAATAAAGAATGATGCGTTTGAATTCTGGTTCTCACCCAATATTGTTGGCAACAGAGTTACGTTGACCTATCATTTGAAAACTTTGAAAGATCACATATCTGTTGAAGAACTTGACAAGTATAAGGAGGATTATAAAAAGATAGTAAAAGAGCTGGAGTATGAATTCTACAGCCACAGTATGGGTAGTAGTAGCAGTAGTAGAACCCAAATAAGAAAAACAGATCCATCAAAAGGCATCAGCAATAGCCAAATGGCAATGATGTTGATTATTGGGGTAGGGATATTTTTTACGATCAGGCATTTTACAAACAAATAACTGAACAACTCAATAATTGAATAACTGAGTGGTTGATAGTTTTAGTGCAATACAGAATATGAACCACTCAGTTATTCAATTATTCAGTTATTATAAAAGTACTCAGCCTCCAT
>Ga0318567_10000474_pt1 | contig 16704 bp, 10 predicted proteins | sample GRESIP088b5f20_FD_203691 | JGI IMG/M metagenome (GOLD analysis project Ga0318567, IMG submission 203691) | Tropical soil microbial communities from Luquillo Experimental Forest, Puerto Rico - GRE.SIPMG.088b5f20 | ecosystem: Environmental > Terrestrial > Soil > Tropical forest > Bulk soil...
ACGGGCTAATAACAGGTACTTTGACCTCGTCGAAATCAACAGCAGGAATAAAAAGTATCTTGAAAATGTTTTTAGCAAATGCCCAGATAATAAATGTAAGAAGCAGCAAAACAACTATCAGTAATGCAAGTTGATTGGATTCGAACATGGAGCGGAATATGAGAAATTCGCTTACAAACATTCCGGAAGGAGGCATGGCGGTAACACTGATAAAAGCAAACAGTACAACTATGGCCCCGGTGGTATTGTATTTAAAGTAATTCCCCTGTTGGTAAATATTCTTTGTTTTAAATACCTTATATAACTGGTTGTATTGAAAAAAGAGGCTCGATTTGACGAATGAATGCAATATTATGTGCAGAATGGCAGCATAATAGCCAATTCCACCGGCGGCAATTCCCAGCATAACCAAGCCCATGTGCTCAACACTTGAATAGGCCATCATTCGTTTTATATTTTTCACTTTTATCATGTAAACCGCTGCGATGAATAAGGATATAAAGGCAGCTATTCCAACTACTACGCTTGCCCAATGTAATAGAGATGTGTTAGATACTATCACATAAATACGAAAGATTCCGACAAAGCCCATGCACATGACAATGCTGGAAAGTAAAGCTGCTGCCGGGCCGGGAGCTTTGTCTTTTGCATCCACACCGGCTGTAAACATAGGAAAAAGTCCAAGTTTAGCAGTAAAGCCTGTGAAAATGAACAGAAATGCCAACCGAAGCCAGGACAGATTCAACAACGAACTGTTGTGAAGTAGGTTCTTGTAAGATAAATCCTCGGAACCGGCAAATGAGAGACTTAAAAATAATATGCCAATGAAGACAAATGTGATGCTGATGGCGCAAATAAAAACGTATTTCCAGGTTCCTTCCAATGCCAGTTTGTTCCGGTGATGATAAATCAGGGCTGAAGCGCTTAAAGTTGTTATTTCAATAAAAATCCATACCACTGCTATATGATTGGCCAAATAAGCAGCACTGACTGCTGTAATTAAAAAGACAAACGCTCCAAAATAGGTGGCCCGCGATCTCGGTGTCATCTCTTCACTTTCCTCGATGTAAATGTAGCTATGGAATACAGCCGGAACTGAAATAATGGTGGCTGTCAGTAACATGATTATTCCCAGCGAATCGAAGGTAAAGTAATCTGAGGTTGTTTCATTATAGTGCCAGCAAGCATACACGGCGAAAGCACATTGAAGCGCTAGAAATAAGCAAATCAGCGTGTAATTAAGCCCTTTCCCACGGTTGAGAAAGAGTGCTGCCCCGATTAATAATGAGCTGGTTAAATATGCTACTATCATAAAGTGTGAATTTATTTCTTGTTATAAGTATTCAGCGAAATGAATTATTAATAGTCTTTCAGATTGGTCAATTGACTTACGTCGATATCTTTAAAAACGTCACCGATCTTATTCAGAAAAACACCCAAAATCAGTACGCTGGCAAAAATATCAAGCATAATGCCGAGATTCACTAACATAGGCATTTCGTTTCCAACTGCCAGCGATAGTACAAAGACGCCATTCTCAATAACCAAATATCCCATTACGTGGGTAATGATTTTTCGACGTGAAGCAATAAAATATAGCCCGGTGAAAAGGGTTGAAAGCGCAACGACAAAGAACATTTTGTCCAATTTCCCTTCTTCCATGGTGTTGGATAATACTATGGTTGTGATTACGATAACCGTGGTGATAATTAATGATACGAAATTGGGTAAGAAAGGCTCGGCTTCCCGGGTTATATGATTTCGCTTTAAAACGTATTTTAAAAATATTGGCACTGCCAATGACTTGAAAATGACGGTTTCAAGCAGAATTAGAATCAAATTGAGCGTGTTAATACTTTTGAGTTCAAAGAATGCCACAAAGAAAAGCAGTACACCTTGTAATGCCAGCACATTTATATAGGTGGTCATCCTGTTTGCAATAGACAAGTAAAACAGAGATATTAGAAAGATGATAAGCAGTACGTGTAGCATAAGTTCTAATTAAAAAATGAATAATGAAATGGTTCTTTCGAATCGTCAAATGAATTTCCCAGAAACCAATAACGCTCCAAAAAATATTAGCAAGGATACGGATGAAAGCACAACGATGAACTGGGCATTGTGATTCAGCCTGAATCGTGCCATAAATGATTCTATCATTCCCACTGCAAAAGCCAAAAACAGTTGCATGGCAAAAAACATGGGGATGGCGTATGCATAATCAATTGTCCCAATAAAAAGATTAAAGATAATGGCTCCATATATAGCAAATTTCAGATAACCGGCCGATAATATTAAACCCAAGTCAAATCCGCTGTTATCCAGAATCATGACTTCGTGTATCATAGTGAGTTCGAGGTGTGTCTTTGGGTCGTCAAGTGGCATGCGGCTGTTTTCGATCATGGCAATCATTAAAAAAACCAATGCCGCTAAAACAGCTAAAGCGTAACTAATTGATGAGCCCAGATGCAAGGCTGAGAATATTTCCTGAAAAGAAGTAAACCCGGTCATCAGTGCCAACGACCCCATGAGAATAAAGAAAGCTGGCTCGGCAAACATCGAATAAAGTGCTTCGCGACTCGCACCCATACCTTCAAAGCTACTGCCGGTGTCCATAGCGCCAATAATGCTAAAAAATTTACCCAACCCCAGTACATAAGCGAAGAAAATGAAGTCGCCATTGAAGCTGATAATTCCTTTCGATTGTCCCACCGGTACTACCAGCATTGCCACAAATACAGATGAAAAGTAAACAGTAGGGGCGATTTGAAATATAAAACTGGAAGTCTCGCTATAAACTGCGCCTTTTTTTAAAAGCCGTGTCACGTCTTTAACCGGCTGAAAGATACCCGGTCCCTTTCGTCCCGACGCAATGCTTTTGGTGCGAATAATAATGCCGGTAAAAAAGGTTGAAGCCAAGATGATTAATAATAAGCTTAGCATGATTATGTTGTATTTAAAATTCGATAGTTTAACTGAGATAAATAAAGGATAATGTTCTTTATATGATTTTGAAAACCGTAAGAATAAGCATAGTAATTATAAACACGATGCCATAAGCAACATAAGATTGTATGCGTCCATTCTGAATGAATAAAAAACGTCCTAAGAAATATTTAAAATAGATAGTTGGCCGGTCGATCAACCATTTTTCAATTTTATCGTAAGTCTTTGTTTCGAGATGAGCAGATGATGGAAATATGCCTTGCACTTTCTTTTCTTTTTTACTTATCTGAAACAAAGTACCAAACAAGTCGCTGTAAGTTTTAGAAAATGAGTTTCCTGTGTATTGAATTCTGGAGGTTGGAGCTGTGTATCCACAACCCCAGGTAGATAGGGCTGAACTGGTTCTTTTTCGAAGTGTCAGTTTTCTGATTCCCCAAAGTACAAGTACAGTCAAAATTAAATATAAGCTGCTGTAGCTGAATGAAAGCAATGCATTTACACCGCTTCCTTGAAACGAAACGAACGGAAGCTGATGCAGACTGGTAAATAATTGAATAGGTTTTATCAGTAAATTCAAGAATATCTGAGGAAACAGGCCAATACCAACCATGAGAGCAACAATAAAATATAAAGGCAATAGCTGAAAGAGTGAAACTTCTTTTACTTCATGCCGGAAAGCATGCCTGGCATTCCCTAAGAATACAACACTGAATGTTTTGGTGAAGCAAATGATTGCCAATCCGCCAATTGCAACCAATCCGGTTATGGTGAATATAATCCCAAGCAACGAGATAACAGAGGCATTGTTTATCGACCGGAACAATCCGGTATAGATAAGAAATTCAGAAATAAATCCATTAAAAGGTGGCAGCCCGGAAATAGCCAACGCCGCGATTAAAAACAAAAAAGCGGTTTGGGGCATTTTTTTTATAAGTCCGCCCAGCTTTTCAATATCCAACGTGTGTGTCGCTTGATATACATTTCCGGCAGTGAAAAATAAAAGCGATTTAAAAAGAGAATGGTTCAACGTGTGAAGTAAGGCTGCTCCAAATCCTAGAGGGCTTATTATGAGGTTGTTTGTGCCTAAGCCGATGCAGCCTAAGCCGATGCCAATTCCAATGATGCCTATGTTTTCGATACTGCTGTAGGCCAGCATTTTTTTTAGATTTCGCTGCAAAATAGCCAACATAATTCCTAAAATGCCCGAAAATAGTGAGATAACAAGGATAATGGCTCCGATAATTACATAATCAACCGGTATGATCAGCAGCATTCGAAGCATGCCGAAAATTCCGATCTTGATTAATACACCCGACATGATACCTGAAATATGCGCTGGTGCAGCCGGATGGGCGTAAGGCAGCCAGGTGTGAAACGGAACTAAGCCTGCTTTAATGGCGAAACCAATGAAGAAAACCAAATACAATGCCATGGAAATTATTCCCGGATTGGCCAAAGCGTAGTTGTGAATAGCAATAAAATCGTAACTGCCTGTTTTACTTGCCACCCATATAAAGCCAATTATAAGAAAGAGTATCGAAACATGCGATTGAATAAGGAAATTGATCCCGGCTTTCACGGTTGCTGTTTTCTCGTGTTCGAAAAGGATGCTCAGAAAAGCAGAAAGTGCCATTATTTCCCAGGCAATAATAAAAACAAAACTGTTTTGAATGGTGCAAAGGCTTATTATAGCTGCATGAAGCAAAACAAAAAGAACGGCTTGTAACGATAAATTATTAGGTTGATTTTTGTACGCGCTCATGTAAAACAAGCCGTAAAAACCTCCGGTCATAAAAGTGAAATTGATAATCAACATAAACCAAGCCGATAGCGCATCTACATGCAAGTGGATAGGGCCGCTGATATAACTTCCAACCAAAATCAGGTCAAAGGCTTGTCCCAGTAGTGCTTTTACAGCCTCAATACTGGTGAGGATAGCAATAGAACTTACTGCAGCATACACAACAATGGCTTTCATTCTCACTTTCAGGAGTGGAATAAGACCTATTGCGATGACCGGAATAAGGATAAAGCCACAGATTAAACTCATGTTACAATGTTGAATACAGTAAGAATGAAAATGGATATAATAAATGCAATGCCATACAATACGTAGGATTGTATCTTGCCGTTTTGAATAAACTTGAAATAGTTTGTCGCGTAAATCAATCGATTGGTTAGAACGTGAATTATTCTAAACTCGAAAAAATCATGATAATGTGATGCGTGTTTTCTTGCCTTTGGGAATATTTCGCCGGGTTTTAGTTCCTCATATTGCTTTCTTTCAATGACAATGAAATTGAAGATTTTACTCAATGTTTTAGAGAATGACTTTCCGGTATATTGAATTTTGCTGGTTGGGGCGGTGTAACCACAACCCCAGGTTGTTTGCAATGTCGTTGAACGTCCGGCCAGCAGTTTCAGGCGGATAAACCAAAATATACATATTATGCCAACGAAAAGTATGGAATAAATGCTTATGTTTTGCATGATAGAAACGTAATTGATAAATTCAACCGGTTGTTGGATGACAAACCTTTTTGTCATTTCGGAAAGAATATTTCCAATTACGCTTAAATATAGATGTGGAAAAGCAACCACGCTAAGCATAAGTACAATAATGGCATATTGAGGAATAAGCATGCGAAGTGAGACTTCACGAGGTTCAATATCCAGTTTTTTTCTGGCTTTGCCTAAGAAAACGGTTCCAAATGTTTTGGTAAAGGTCAATATTGAAAGTCCGCCAATCACACTCAACCCGGCTAAGCTGAGCGAAAATAAAATGACTTCATTCGTGTTGTGTATCTTCACTCCTTCAATCAGCCCGCTATAAATCAGAAACTCGGAGATGAAACCATTGAAAGGAGGCAATCCGCAGATTCCGATGGAGGCGATCAGAAAAATAATCGCAGTTTGAGGCATGTGTTTGATAAGTCCACCTAATTTTTCCATGTCTGAAGTACGTGTTTGCTGACCCACGGCACCCGATGAGAAGAACAGCAGCGACTTAAACAATGAATGATTCAGTACATGCATGAGCGCTCCTCCAAAACCAAGATAATATAAAATGAGTGACTTATTTCCCATGCCGATAAGTCCGATTCCAATCCCAATGCCAATTGTTCCTATGTTTTCGATGGTACAATAAGCCAGCATTTTTTTCAGGTTTCTATGAACAGCTGCATTTAAAATGCCAAATAAACCGGTTGCCACAGAAATAGAGAGTACTATTTGTCCCAATATCAGGTAATCGCCCTGAAGGTAAGACGAAACGCGGAATATCCCGTAAATGCCAAGTTTGACTAATACGCCCGACATGACCCCTGCTATATGCGACGGTGCTGCAGGGTCTCCTTGCAACAGCCCGCTATGCAATGGAATAAATCCCGCTTTTAGTCCGAAGCCGACAAAAAATACCAGGAACAATCCGGTGTTAACGTAAGACCCAAAATAAGTGCTTAAAGAATCAAAACTAAATGAACCTGTTTGAAAGAATAGCCAGATAAATCCAATAGTTAAAAACATGATACTTAGATGCATTTGAACGAGATACTTAATCCCAGCTTTGATTATTTGTGGATTGTTATGTTCGAAGATGACGAGTAAAATAGATGATAACGACATGATTTCCCAGATGATAAGGAATAGCAGACTGTGCTGAAGCATGCAGACCCAAACCATTGATGTTTGGAATAGTATAAACAAAATCCAATGCATGGTCAGATTTTTTGCAGAACTATTTATGGTCTTTATGAATTGTGTACCGTAGAAAATGCCGGTCAGGCAGGTGAAGTTGATGATCAGAATAAACCAGGCAGATAGCTCATCAATGCGAATAGGAACATCTCCCAATAGATTCCCTCCATAAAAAGTGACGGCTATTTCTTGGTTTGTCAGGGCTAAAATGGCCAACCAACAGGTGATTATCGAGTTTGTTACAACGGCAAAAGTAGCTGTTGCTGCTTTTTTGTTGGCAGGAACAAAAAAGACTGCAACGATTGCCAAAAGTGCAAGTGTCCAACTCAAGTTAATCAACTCTATCATGAAATATAATCTTAATTTTAATGCAAAATTACTGCAAAATAAGAAAAATTGTTCTTAATGAAATTATTTTATTGTTCTTTGTGTGTTAGTTTTTTGGTTTTTAGTTGTTTATTTGAATAAGTATCTGCGGTTTGATCTGCTCGAAAGTAAATAACCTCAGTTTAAGGTATCCGAAATATTACTATTTAAGATGAGATTTAGGGTTGGATTGTCAATATTCTTAAATAACTTTTTTCTTCGTTTTGCGTTACATAGTCTAAAAAGTGTAATTTTGTACTTTAAAATATAAAGCTAAAATATGTGGAAACTCAATCAATTTAATTATACTCGTCGTACAGCAGATACGATTCAAATAGGGAAGGTACTTTTAGGCGGAAATCAACCAGTCCGAGTGCAATCAATGGCAAATACGGATACGAATGATATTCCAAACTCGGTAGCACAATGTTTACGAATAGTGAAAGCCGGTGGCGAAATTGTTCGCTTTACCACTCAAGGTGTCCGGGAAGCCGAAAGTATTGGTAAAATTCATGAAGCTCTGCGGGAACAAGGTTGCGATGTGCCTTTGGTGGCTGATATTCACTTTAACGCCAATGCAGCCGATGTGGCGGCAACTCATGTTGAAAAAGTGCGGATCAATCCGGGAAATTATGTGGGAAGTATCAAAATTGGCGATACTTCCGATTACACCGATGAGGAATTTGAAATTGAATATCAAAAAATACGGAGTCGTTTTATTCCCTTTTTGAATATTTGTAAACAGCATAATACCGCCATTCGCATTGGGGTGAATCACGGTTCGTTGAGCGAGAGAATGATGAATCGTTTTGGCGACACTTCGCGTGGAATGGTGGAATCATGCATGGAATTTCTTCGAATTTGCCGGGAAGAGAATTTTCATAATGTGGTGATTTCGATGAAGACATCAAACACCGTGATGATGGTTCAAACCGTTCGTTTGCTTGTGGAAGAAATGGAAAAAGAAGACCTTCATTATCCGTTGCATTTGGGTGTTACTGAAGCCGGAGACGGTGAAGATGGACGGATTAAATCGGCTGTGGGCATTGGTGCCTTATTGGCTGATGGCATTGGAGATACTATTCGCGTTTCGTTGAGTGAGGAACCTGAAGCTGAAATTCCGGTAGGTAAACTGCTGGTTTCGTATATTTCGAAGCGCGTAAATCAAAAGCCGATTGTTGCTACTGAAAGTTTGTTGCTTTCACGTTTTGAATACAGTAGAAGAAAAACGCATGAAGTTGCTAATGTCGGTGGAGAAAATGTTCCGGTAGTTATTGCACTGGGCGATGGTGGCTTTGAAACCGTTCCGGATTATATCCAGGCAAATGGAAAAGTGATTAATGCAAATGGTGAAACTTTCGAAATCTATTCTGTTGAAAATATTGCTGCACTTGAACGCGATGCTGCAGAAATAAAATTTTTGAAAATGGATTTGAGCAGCCTGACTTCTAAAATACTTGGAGTGTTGATTGCTCGGCGTGATATTGTAGTGTTGCTTCATACTGATCATTTGAATGTAGTAGGGGAGCAACGTGCTTTTTTTCATACATTACTCAATGCAGGTTGTAGTATTCCTGTAGTTTTATATAGGAAATATGCTGAAAATGACCTTCAACACTTGCAAATAAAAGCTGCGGCCGATTTGGGTGTGTTGTTGATTGATGGTTTCGGAGATGGAATTTTGCTAGAAAATGAAGGAGATATTTCGACCGAAAAAATCAATTCGGTTGCTTTTGGAATTTTGCAGGCAGCGCGAGTACGCGTTACCAAAACGGAATTTATCTCGTGTCCAGGCTGTGGACGAACTATGTTTCATTTACAACATGTAATTGCCCGGATTAAAGAGAGGACTTCGCATTTGAAAGGATTAAAAATTGGTATCATGGGTTGTATTGTAAATGGACCAGGCGAAATGGCTGATGCTGACTATGGTTATGTCGGAGCCGGACGTGGAAAGGTGAGCCTTTACAAGAAAAAAGAATGTATGGAACGCAATATTCCCGAGGATGAAGCCGTTGATAAGCTAATAGGCTTGATCAAAGTGAATGGAGACTGGCATGAATAGTTCGGATTATTGAACTTTGACAATAATGATTTGTTTAATTTTATATAGTCTGGATCGGAAATTACCGTGAAAGACGGAATGATCTTAAATCGAATCCTTATGAAAAAAGTTATTTTTCTGTTTGTTTGCGCAGCTGTAATGGCAACAGGCATACTGAAAGCTCAGGAAAATAAAAGGGCTATTGGTCTCCGTCTGGGTTATGATGCTCAGGAAATCACATATCAACAGTTGCTTACGCAATTCAATAGGCTGGAATTGACGCTTGGAGTTAATACTTTTGGACGTAATTCTGCAGGAAATTTTTGTAGAGGAATTGGACTCAATGGAGTGTATCAATGGCTTAACGATTTATCTTCTGTTGCTGCTGGATTAAATTGGTATCATGGATTTGGGGCAGCCGTATTGCTTCATGGTGATCTTTTTGGAGCAGGAGTACTTGGACAAATTGGGGTTGAATACAATTTTAATTCAGCAATACGGCTTTCGGTGGACTATCGTCCTGGATTTTATTGGCTTCCCGGTGCGGGTAACGTATTTCGTTTTTCGTGGAATGTACCTTGTGTATCAATTAGGTATCTCTTTTGAATAAATGAAAGTCAATAGTCCCTTTTGAATAATAACTTTGTTTGGGTTGATCTATATAATTAAAAAAATCAAATAGTAACTAAATTAAAAAGAAGTATGAAAAAGTTTATTCTTACGCTTGCATTGGTTGTAAGTATAGTTGGTGCCCTAAGTGCACAGGTTGAAAGTAAAGCTATTGGTCTTCGTTTTGGAGGCTTTTATGGTTCTGGGGCTGAAATTACGTACCAGCATCCACTTGGGAATGCAAATCGATTGGAAGTAGACTTAGGACTGAATCATTATGGATTTGGCTTGAGTGGGGTTTACCAGTGGGTTTGGGATTTATCCGATCTGGCTGATGGCTTTAATTGGTATGCTGGTGTGGGTGGTGCTCTCGGGTCGTATGATTTTAATGATAAAAATCATTCATTTGGGATTGGAGCTCTTGGACAAATTGGCTTAGAATATAACTTTAATATCCCGCTTCAGTTGTCGTTAGACTATCGTCCCGGCTTTTATGTTATGCCGTCGGTAACCGGGATTTATGATGGCATTTGTTTGAGTGTCCGTTATAAATTCTAATGCTTCATTCAAGCTGAAAAAAAGGAACTCTTCTAAAAAAGAGTTCCTTTTTTTGTATCTGGACTTTGTTAAATTTAGACTTATTTTTATTTGTCTGGCAGCATTTCTTTTCGATTATTGATTTGGTGAAACGTTTTTCACTTACCAAGGCTGAATTAACTATCATGTTCTGTTGGCGGGACTGCTTTTTTCGTCGTTTCCGGAGCTTTAATTTTATTCTATTTTAATTGAAGTGTTGTTTACTAGTTTGTTGTCTGCTGTTGAGTTGAAACTTTGTTTTGACTTATAATATCTTCTTTCTTTTTGATTCTTTTTGTGTTTTATTGTATTTTACACATAAATAATCAAATAGTCCACCTTCAGGATTGTCAATTTGAGTATATTTGTTGCGATAATTTTGCTAAATAATGCTGCAAAATACAATCAAATCCTAAAGTCTAATTTATTTTATTAAAAATGAAGAAACACAATTCAATTATGAAGCGTGTATTGTTTCTTATTGTAGCCATATCCATACATGGGTTAGTGCTTGCTCAAACAAGAACAATCACGGGTGTGGTAAAAGAAGCCACAGGCGATCCAATTATCGGAGTTTCAGTCTCAGTTAAAGGTGGAACAATCGGTACAGTGACTGATATTAATGGAACTTATTCTCTTTCCGTCCCATCAACAGCACAAATTTTGGTGTTTTCGTATATCGGAATGCGAAAACAAGAAGTAGAGATTAAAGGAACTGTTATCAATGCAACGCTTGAACAGCAGTCGAAAGAACTAAATGAACTTGTTGTCATTGGGTATGGTTCGGTTCGTAAAACAGATCTTACCGGGTCTGTCTCCAGTATTAAATCCGATGAAATAACGGAAAAAGGTACGACCTCAGTCGTAGCTGCCATTCAAGGTAGTGTTCCCGGTGTTCAAATTCAGCAAAAATCCTCACGAGCCGGTGCACCTTTCGATATTATTGTACGTGGTCAGAATTCAGTCTCGGGAAATACTTCTCCGCTTTATGTTGTAGATGGAGTTATCACTTCGAATATTGACTTTCTCAATCCCCAAGACATTGAAAAAATAGACATCCTGAAAGATGCATCTTCAACAGCTATTTATGGTTCGCGTGGGTCGAACGGTGTTGTAATTGTTCAAACAAAATCGGGTAAAAGTGTTCAGCAAGCCTCAAAAACCTCTATTTCGTACGATGGATATTATGGTATCAGCAACATTGCCCGCACACCAAATTTCATGAATACGCAGGAGTGGATGAAATACAGGATCATGAATTACCAATATACTACCGACGCAAATAATGATGGTGTTATTGAATTTTCTAATACTGATTTGAAAAATGTCTGGATGGGTAATATACAGTATCGCGACTTGAATAACGGGAAGGGATTTCAACCAGTAAACGCCGATGGTTCATTTGGTGGCAGCCAGTGGTTGCTAAACAGGTATCTGAATAATACAAGCACTGATTGGCTTGGCTTGGTTTCACAGCAAGGCATACAACAAAACCACTACATCGATATTTCGGGAAGCACAAAAGATGTGGCTTATGTTGTTGGATTTGGTTACCAGAATGAAAAAGGGGTTTTTATAAATGATAATTATAATCGTTATAACCTGAAAGGAAGTTTGACTGCCAATATTAATAGCAAATGGACTACCGGTTTTAATATTAATACAGCCTATTCTACACAAGAACAAGGAAGTGATAATTCAATGGTTAGTGCATTTCGTATGAGCCCGATAACTGATGCTTATACAAATGGTAATTTGGATCCAACACTGAATCATATCGAAGGTAATGTGATTGTAGTTCCAGGAAAAACGACTGAGAATAAAACTGATGCCAATGGCAATCCGGTTTTCTTGAATTCGATTGGTTCTGGAGGTTTTACTTCTTCTATAAATCCATTGATAGATTTGGCCAGCACTTCGAATAACACTAAAAAGATTATGGCTTTGGGAAGTGCCTTCCTTCAATTTTCACCGATCAAGGATTTGACATTAAAGACAACAATTTCGCCAAGTTTTACAACTTACCGTACGGGATTGTACAAAAGTACATTGGCTGAAGGAAACTACGATAATCCGTTGACGACAGCGGTTGAGAATGATGCTAAAGCCAGTGTCAATAATTATATGTATTTTAATTATACCTGGGATAATCAGGTAAATTATAAATTCAAGCTGAATGAGGATCACCATCTTGATGTTATGGGGTTGTATAGCATCTACAGTGAAAATTCCGAACTTTATACAACTTCTACTGCTGGTTATAACTCAAATTATGAATGGTATAACTTAGGTGCAGCCACAAATACCGCCAATACAAAGTTGACTAGCTATTATAGCAAATCTACTATGATGTCATGTGCAAGCCGTATAAACTACTCTTATAAAGGGAAATATCTTTTAGCAGCAACAGTGCGTGCTGATGGTTCTTCCCGATTAGCTTCCGGGCATAGATGGGTCACCTTGCCATCATTATCTGCAGCCTGGCGTATGTCTGAAGAATCATTCATGAGTTCTACAAAAGATATACTGTCTAATCTGAAGATCAGAGCCAGTATAGGTACCAGCGCCAATAACAATATATCGGCATACACTACAATACCAATGGCAAATCTATCCACGTATTATAATTATGGGGCTACGAGTGCATTGGGTGTTGCATCTGGACCGTTGGCGAGCCAAGATTTGACTTGGGAGAAAACGCGTGAATTGAATCTTGGTTTTGATTTCGGATTCTTTAACCAACGTTTGGATTTGACAGTTGATCTATACAACCGGTTATCGACCGGATTGCTTCAGGCACGCACTTTACCTTTGGAACAGTCCGGAACAATGATAGACAATTTAGGATCTGTCCGAAATCAGGGTGTTGAGCTTGCCTTAAATGCTAATATTGTTCATACTAAAGACTTAAATTGGACTGTGAGTGGTTCATTTACAGCTAATCAAAATAAAATTATAAACCTATTTGGAAATAAAACCAATGGATATATTTATATAAATAGCAGCACTCAGAAATGGATGGTGGGGCAAAACATTAATTCTATTTACGGTTACGTGTATGACGGCGTTTGGACGGCTGATGGAATTCTGGATGCTATTAAAAATAAAGATCCTCGAGTTGTGAATTCAGCCGGAAAAATCATTGCCCGTGAAGGTCAGGCTAAGGTGAAAGATTTTGATGGGAATGGCATTGATGCTAACGACCGCCGTATTCAGGGGCATTCTGACCCAAGTTGGACGGGAGGATTGAGCACAAACTTGTCTTATAAGGGTTTTGATTTCTCGATGAATTTGTATACGGCGCAGGGAATGACCGTGTTTTCACCTTTTATCGAAGAATTTACAAACTACAATGATCGAGGTCGTCAGAAATTGGTAATGGATTATTATATCCCTGCCGGAGCAACAGTACTGGGTGCTGATGGATATTTTACAACTCAGACAACAGCGCATAACTATCAGGGACGACCAATGGTTTACACTGATAATGGGACAAAAGCAAACTGTGGCCCTTATTGGCATACAGCCAAAGAAACTGCTAACGATATGCCAGGTTCATGGGTGGATGCATCTTACGTTAAAGTGAGAAATATTACGTTAGGCTATACATTGCCAAAGTCGGTGGTTAAATCAATTGGTGTTTCAAATTTGCGTATTTATTGCAATGTTCTGAATCCGTTTGTATTTACTAAATATGAAGGTTTTGATCCAGAATGGGCTGGTGCATCTATGGGACGTGATAATGGTCCTTCTACTATTACATATCAATTTGGAGCCAGCGTAAAATTTTAATAAGTTAATTTTATAGAAGAATAAATATGAAAAAGATAATATTATTTATAACCATTGTAGCTTCCTTATTTATTACGGGATGTTCGGATTTTTTGACCGAAAATAATAAGTCGAATCCCGATGCTGCAAGTTTTTATAAAACAGCTTCAGGGTATGAGTCACTGGTTAATGCTTGTTATTCAACACTTAGAGATGTTTATGGCGACAATATCGAAATGTTTGTTGCAGGAACTGATTTATTTAAAATTGGTAGAGCTGGATTGGTTTCGCAAGGTCTAGGTACTTATCAGGGGTTGACGCCTGCCGACAATTCTGTAAAATCTTTCTACACGTTAGTGTATCAATCTATCAAGCGATGTAACGATGCCATTTACTATGGTCAATTGTACAGTCAAAGCAAAGTTCGCGTTGCTGAGATACGATTTTTGCGTGCCTATTATTACTTTCAACTGGTTCAACAATTTGGGGATGTGGCTTTGGTAACTGATTTTTATACTACTCCTGTTACAAATTTTCCGAGAACTCCGGCAGCCGATGTTTATGCATTCATATTCTCAGAAATGAAAACAGCATTGGCCGATCTTCCGACTGCTGCAGCTGGCAGAGTTAATCAGCGGGTTGTAAACCATTATTTATCATTGGCTTATTTGACTCACGGTTATGAAACTTATGGTACTTCTAGTGATTTTCAATCTGCTATTGATTATGCTACAGCAGCTATAAATGGTCAGGCGTTAACTTTGCCTTTCGACGGTAAAACCGGGATATTCTTTCCTGGAAATGAAAAAAATGCAGAAATCATTTTCTCTGTTCAATATAGCCCAACAACCCTAGCTAGTGTTACCCTCGGGAATTCTCAGGCTTCCTCTTACGGAGCTTATCTGGGTGGCTCAGATGGTGCAATCAATGATGGTATGCCTTACATGAATACTAAGTTAAAGCCAACCATGCGTTTGTATAATCTTTTGAGTGCCGATCCGAATGATAAGCGATTTGCAGGTACCTTTATGCAAGAGCTTTATGGGGTGGTGGCAACCGGAAAATGCAGTTATTATTCTTATTTTAAAAAGTATGATACACGTACCGATCTGGAAGTATTGATGTATTATCCAAAGCCTGGAGCTACGCAAGCTGATATTGATGCTTGGAAAGCGATAAATCCGGCCAAACGCAATGCTACAACCATTAAATTGCCGGGAACTAACAACTGGGAAAAGAATGATCTGGATAAAGATTATCCTTGCATTAAAAAATTCTCAGATCCAGATGCTCCGTTTAACACAACAGCTAGCCGCCGCGATATTTTCCTTGCTCGTTTGGCCGAAACTTATCTGATTCGAGCCGAAGCATACATTAAGCTTGGAGGAAAGCAAACCGAAGCTAAAAATGATATTAACGTGGTTCGAACCCGGGCAGGGGCAGCTTCTATTACTGAAAGCAGTGCCACGATTGATTATATCCTAGACGAACGTGCCCGCGAATTTGCCGGGGAGTACAACCGTTGGTATGATTTAAAAAGAACTGGTAAGCTGGTTGATTATGTAACATTATACAATACGGATGTACCTAGCAGTGGAAATATGAAAGGATCTGATGGTAATTTCAAGATATTACGTCCTATTCCGCAAGACGCAATCGGATTAAATTCTGCAACGATTACCCAGAACCCGGGGTATTAAATGAAAATTGGTTTTCATGACTAGTCTTCAATAACCTAGAATGGTTATTGAGGACTAGTCGCCATGTGAAAAATAAAAAAAAGAGGGTGACCTTTTGGGACACCCTCCTAATTATTTAGCATAATTTATTAATTAGCTGGACTAATTGCTTCTGATGGACAAACATCTGCGCAAGTTCCACAGTCAGTGCAAACATCAGCGTCAATTACATAAATATCACCCTCTGAAATTGCTTCAACTGGACATTCGCTGATACATGATCCGCAAGCAATACAATCTTCTGAAATAACGTAAGCCATTTTCTTATAAATTTTTTTGTTAGTACTAATTAGTTCTGCAAAAGTAAAACTTTTTCTATATCTAGAAAAGTTTTTAATATCTTTTTTCAGCCAACGGAGATTTTTTTGATGATATTGTGTATCTGTTTCTTCATTAAGAAAGATATCTGCCAGTAGCAGCCAATTTTTCTCGGAAAACCATTTATTATTGGTTATTGATATTCAGAAATGATTTATTAAGCATTGGTGTCTGTTACAATATAAAGCTTACTACCAATGTCTTAAATAGATGTTACATTTCGATTAAATTTAAATGAATATACGGTTTCTTTAGATTCTTTTAGTACATTTGCAGTGCTTTTAAAGTCAGGAAATGAATTTAAATGGCAAAAGTTGACGGAAACAAATAAAAAACTAAATAACAAGCAATTAAATTCATAATTCACACAAAACATTTTGTTATGAACAATTCTTTTTTCAGCAAATTCACCCCAAAGGAACCAAAGTTTTTTCCAATCTTGAAAGAAATGTCTGATGTAATTTTGGTTGCATCCGATTTAATTATCGAATGTGTTCAAAACAACGATCACGAAAAAGCAATTGAATTTTATAAAAAGATCAAAGAGCAAGAAAAAAAGGGAGATGCTTTGTCAGCACGTGTTTTCGATGAATTGAATTCAACATTTATCACTCCTTTTGATCGTGAAGACATTCATCA